>VMHT01041976.1_pt1 | contig 37351 bp, 57 predicted proteins | sample 4693611 | NCBI WGS metagenome assembly VMHT01 (sample SAMN12280063, study PRJNA550983) | marine metagenome | isolation source: seawater sampled from same location over 5 years 0.02-0.2 micron viral filtrate | place: USA: collected off the coast of southern California halfway between the port... ...
AACGCAAATAACATCGCAGAAAATATTACGGTTGACTCTGCAACTAACGGTATGAGTGCAGGACCGATACAGATTGATTCAGGTTTTACGGTAACAGTCAACGGTGAATGGAGTATAGTGTGAGTACGTTAAAGACAAATACAATACAAGCGGCAACTGGAACCACTGTCAATCTTGCAAGTGGACAGGTTTTTACCGCACCGGGACATGTGATACAAACTGTAACTGTTGCATCAACGAGTAATGGTTCAACTACATCTTCTAGTTATGCAGCTGCAACAGGCTTAAGCGCTTCTATAACTCCATCGTCAACGAGTAGTAAAATATTAGTTTTGGTAAATAGTTCAGCTTTTACTTCAAGTTCTAATACTGAAGGAGCTTATACAATTTATCGTGGTGGATCAAATATTGGTGATGCTAATGGTATAAGCCGTGCATATGCAGGAAACAGCGATGTAATTTATCCGTTGAGTATGCACATACTTGATAGTCCATCCTCAACAAGTTCAGTTACTTATGCCGTTTATATGAAACGAACTCAAGGTTCTGGCACCGTCCAAAATAATCTTCGCGGTTGCACACAAAGTATTACGCTACAGGAGATCGCACAATGACGACTAAGTTAAGAGCAGCAAGTTTTCAAGACGGTGCGGTAACTACGGCAAAGATTGCCGCAGATGCTATAACGAATGCAAAGATTGCTGATGGAGCGGTTGACAGTGATGCAATAGGATCAAGTGCAATAGTTGCAGATAAGTTAGGTATTGGCCAGATCAGTGGGCGAAGGAATATGGTAATCAATGGGGCAATGCAGGTTGCTCAGAGAGGTACAAGTCAGACCAACATAGGTAACAGTAGTGGTGGTGGTTATTTTACATTAGATAGATTTACCACAGCTTTTACTACAAGTGGCATATTTACAATGACACAAACTGCTGATGGCCCTAGTGGGTTTGCAAATTGTTTAAAGTTAGATTGTACAACAGCAGACACATCTATTGCAACAGGTGAGTTTTTTATTCTTAGACATATAATAGAAGGACAAGACTTACAACGAATAAAAAAAGGTACAAGTGATGCTGAAAAGGTTACAATATCATTCTATGTAAAAGGTAATGCAAATGCTACTTATCAATTAGAATTTAAAGATGCTGATAATGATAGAATAAACTCACAGGCATTTTCTGTAACTACATCTTGGAATAGAATTAGCTTAACATTTGATGCTGATACAACAGGTGCTTTTGATGACGATAACGCAGCTTCTGTGCAGTTAAACTTTTGGTTACACGCAGGGGCTACTTATACAGGTGGCACTAATGTATCAAATACTTGGGCTGGTTCTACAGATGCTAATAGAGTAGGTTCAATAACATCATTTTTTGACAGCACAGATAGAGAGTTTTTTATTACTGGATTACAAATGGAAGTAGGCGAACAAGCCACACCATTTGAGCATAGGTCATTTGGGGAAGAACACGACTTGTGTAAAAGGTATTATCAAAAATCTTTTGAATATGCAACTGCTGTTGGTGCTTCAACACAACTAGCAGGTTGGAGTACTGGTGGTCCTAATGGTGCAACTTCAACTGGCTACATTGAAGGAACAGTAAATTTTGAAAAAATTATGAGAGCAATACCAACTATGACTATTTATGATTATTCTGGTAACTCAGGTAAATGCACTAGATTAGCAGCAGGTACCGCAAGGTATCATAATTCAAGTGTTAGTACATCTAATTTATCATCAAGAGGATTGGAAATTATTTCAACTACTGGTACAGCGGCAGGTTTAGTCCAAGCACACTATACAGCAGATGCGGAGTTATAATATGAATATTACGTCAGCACAATATACAAAATATCGTGATAATACAGATAATGAAAACATTAAAGCTACAATAAATGGTCAGACAATGTTTGTACCACTAGACCCTGCCAACAGACACTACCAAGCAATCCAAGAATGGGTAGCTGAAGGCAACAAGATAGAGGATGCAGATTAAATGGCATACTTAGGTAGAGCACCAAATTTCGGAGAGTTTAAGAAAGTCGATGTTTCGTCTTGGACGTTTAACGCATCAACTATTTCTTTCCCGCTCGATCATCAAGTTGGTGATGTTAATCAACTTATAGTATCATTAAATGGTGTCATACAAGAACCAACAAAAGATTTTATATTACAAGCAGGCGGTAACAACTTAGTATTTACAACTGCACCAGATTCAGGTGACTCATGTTTCGCAATATCAATTGGTGGAAATGCCGGTGATGCGGTAGGAACAGGAAGTATCACTGCAGATAAACTCGCAGCAAACTTAAAAACATTTGATGAATTTACGAGAACATTTCAAGGAGAATCAGATAGTTGTACATTATCATTTACACCATCGGCAAAAGGTGCTTTATTAGTTTCAATAGATGGTGTAATACAAGCACAGAATAACTTTACTCTAAGTGGCGATACTATATCGTTTGACTCAGCACTTGATTCAGATTCAATATTAAGAGTTGTAGATCTTGGAATTAAGAGTGCAGTATTTGTACCAGTTGATGGATCGGTAACATCAGGTAAACTGGCAGATGCATCTGTAAAAGTTTCAAATCTTGATTCATCGATAGTAATAAATAATGTACCGATACGAGTTAACACACAAAACATTATAAGTAGTATTACAGTGGATTCAGGAAAGAACGCATCAGTGATAGGACCAATAACAATAGACTCAGGAGTTAACATAACAGTTAACGGAAACTTTACGGTGATATAATGGCAGGAATAGTAGGACTTACAGAATTACAACACACTAATGGAAACAGTATGTTAACTGTCGCTACGACCGGTGACGGTAATGTTAAGAGCGAAGGTGGAGCAGCAACAACAAGTTTACGACAAGGGTTACTTAAAGTATGGGTTAATTTTGACGGAGGTGCGAGTGGAGCAGCTTCAAGAGATTCATTTAACGTAAGTGGAATGACTGACGGAGGTACTGGAGTTTACACAATAGGAATTTCAAATGCTATGGGTAGTATAAATTTTTGTTTTACTACTGCTTGTCAGGGTGACAATGATTACGCTGTACTTACAGATTCAAGAAACACATATGCTATTACCTCTACCACTGCTTGTCCTCTTAATTCTCGCAGAGTAAGTGATAGAGCTGCTGTAGATAATGCTGGTCTTGGATTACAAATTAGTGGAGACCTCGCATGACCGGTCAAATAAATGTAAATAAGATTGCGGCAAGAACTGGAAACACTATTACTATCGATAGTGGTGATAAGATAAGTGGTAACGTGACACATGGAACAGGCTCTGTTTTTCCTGCTGGTCATATAATACAAGTTCAATCTGTAAATCCAACAGTAGCTAACTTACAAATAACAAGTACGTCTTTTGTAACTACAGGGATAGCAGTTAGTATCACACCAAAGTTTTCAACTTCAAAAATATTAATATCTGCTGGTTTTAATTCTTATAAAAGCACTACTAATCATATTCATTTTACGATTTATAAAGATTCAACAAATTTAGGTCAAAGCACATACGGCATGCAAGAATTTAGTGAATTAGGCGGAGCAGGTGGTGTACCAGTTAATTTACAAATAGTTAATTCTCCAAGTACAACTTCACAAGTAACATATACTGTATATGCAAAAGTTAATACTGGTAACGTATATATTAACTCTAATAGTTTGGTTGGAAATATTACAGCAATGGAGATAGCACAATGAGTACGATATTTGCTGATAAGTTTAAGAATACATCCGGTGGTAATCCAGTTCAAATAAATCAACTAAGAGGAATTGACACTGCAGGTTCTATAACAGTACAAGGTGAAGGTACTAATACTACTAATTTACAACAAGGGTTGGCTAAAGCTTGGCTACATGCCATCGATAATGCTGTAACTGGTGATGATTTTAACATAGCATCCTCTACAGACAACAGTACTGGAGATTATACTTTTACTTTTACTTCAGCTATGGCGAATACACTTTTTGCTGTAACTGCAACAGCTAATGAGGATTCACATAGTAATATGTATAATTGGGCAAGAACAACAACTTCCTATAATGTGGCAATTAGAACTGCTGATAATACTTTTTTTGATAAAAACAATGGAAGTGTCGTACATGGAGATCTAGCATAATGCCGATACAAAGAGCAAAACCAAGATTAGTTGACTTAGATCAAACACCGTTAACAAGTTTTTCTGGACTTGCTTCTTCAGATTTGCCAGCTGGTGCTGTATTGCAAGTAGTACAACAAGTCTTTCAAACTTTTACGCAACTTAATAGTACTAGTTCTCTTGTTGATACTGGAATAACACAAGCTATAACACCATCTTCAACGTCAAATAAAATTTTAGTAAGGGTTTCTTTACAACTTAGTACAAATACTACCTCTGCTCAGTATTTAAGAGCAGCCTTATTAGCAGATAGTACAGTAATTAGACGTTATGATAACATTCATTCAGCAAATGGTACTTCAGATGATGCACAGCCTTCATTTGAATTTTTGCATTCTCCATCAACAACTTCAGCTATAACTTATAAAGTTCAAATGAGGAACACCAACTCTAGTATTTTTAGAATCAATAACTGGGGTGGTAGTAATGGAGAAGCTTGTTCAACAATCACACTTCTAGAAATTAAAGGATAATAATTATTATAAATAGTCATATTAAAAGGAGAACTTAAATGAAATATGATATCGCAGCCGCACTACAGGCTTTAAAACCGGGTGCAGAGTGGGTACTTCGAGGTAGCGAATTCTCTGGATTGGAATGGATGGATAAGAAGCAGACCGTTCCAACAGAAAAAGAAGTCACCGATAAAATCGCAGAAATGGATGCAGCCGAAGGAATGAGATTACTTCGTCTTGAAAGAGATGCAAAACTTGCAGCACTTGATTGGGAAGTTGTAAAGGCTTATTCAAACGGTGCGGCAGTTGATGCTAAGTTAAAGACTTACATGCAAGCGCTAAGAGACTTGCCATCTTCTGCAAAACCAACAACTGATGCATCAGGTGATTTAGTTGCAGACTCAGTAACATGGCCAACTAGAGCGAGCTAATGACGAGAGCGAGAGAAACAGCAAAGGCAGGTTTCGTTACGGAAAAAGCTTTTCCGACAGGATCTAATGTGGTATTTAGATTAAACGATCAAAACCTTGATACGAGTGTGACTATCGATTCAGATAAGAACGCTATGGTCGCTGGTCCTCTCTCAATTGATAGTGGTCAGACGTTAACATTACAAGGTAACTTAAGTATAGTATAATGGCAAGCATTTTAAAAGTAGATAAGATCAGAGTAACTGGAAATGATAGTGACTCAATAAGTTTTAATAACAGCGGTAATATTACTCTAAACAAAACTGTTAGTTCCGGAACTCTTGGGTCATCTGTTGTTTTTCCTGCTGGCCATGTAATTCAAGTTGTTCAAAGTAACTCAGGAACAGGTCAAACTTCAACCTCTTCAGATTTTGTTGAATACACAGGTGGTAATGTTTCTATTACACCCTCAGCAACTTCCAGTAAAATTTTAGTTATGGTAACAGGTTCAACTTTGATTGGACGAAATAGTGTAGGTCAAACGTATGGACAAGGTAGAATAAAATTATACAGAGGCAGTACAGATTTAGATGTTGAAACTACTGTAGGTCATAACTATGGAAGTATTAGTAGTGGCAACGCCTGGGCAGATCATGGTTTTGCATTTAGTAATGTATGTTTGGACTCTCCTAATACTACAAGCTCTACAACTTACAAAATTTATTTTAAATCTGATGGTTCTATATCGGCTTCTTTAAATGGTTATGGTGGCAAAGTAGTTTTTACGGCTATGGAGATTGCAGGATGAGTAGATTAATAGTATCAAATATCGAAACTCAGAACATTAAGTTTGATTCTGACACTACGGCTTTTTCTATAGCATCAGATGGAACCACAAGTGGAGTTGGTGCTGGAGCTATGGTTAAGTTATTAAGTGCTACTGGAATATCAGGATCATCTTATGAAATCGATAGTACATATATTAATTCAACTTATGATACATACGAAGTAGTTGGTTATTTTAGACCGAACGGCGATAATAGATATTTACAGATGCGAGTCATGGTAGGCGGCACAGTACAAACTGGAAGTATTTACGCTTATGAAGGATTATACGCAGCGGGCGGTAGTAATTATTTTGGAGGAAACACTGAACCAGAATGGGGGTTTCAGTACGCAGGTTCTGGAACAACTGTTGGAAGAGGTACCACTCTTCATGCAAGATTTAGTAATGTAAATAGTACTATTGCATCTTGCGCTTTTACTGCGATGGCCACTTATGGTGAACATTCCGGTGGTGCTCAACATGGTTCTTATTCCACTGGCCAGCTATTGACTACAAGTTATGCCAGTGTTGTAAATGGATTTCATTTTAAGTTTCACACTGGTGATATAAGTGATGGATTTTTAACTTTATATGGATTAAAATAGGAGATAAAAATGCCTAGATTTAAAATGGTAAACGGTGAAAGAATCCAGTTTACTGCAGAAGAAGAAGCCGCGAGAGATGCTGAAGAAAAGGCATGGGCTGACGGTGCTCCTGCACGTAGAATAGCTGATTTAAGACAACAACGTGATAATCTCTTAGCTGAGACTGATTGGATGGGAAACTCTGATGTTACGATGTCAACAACATGGAAAAATTACAGACAAGCTCTCAGAGATATAACAAGTCAAACACCAAGTGATGACACACTTAGCAATATCACATGGCCAACAAAACCGGAGTAAAAAGTGGTAAGTACACTTAAATTAACAAAGATACAAATACCTAACAGTGACAGTGACGTAATATCACTTGATGCGAGTACAGGTAATATTACACTTAACAAAACTTTAGGTGGAACATCTATAACTGTACAAGGTGAAGGTACTGCAACTACTAATTTGCAACAAGGTGTAGCTAAAAGCTGGTCAACCTCAAATACGGCTGGTTCTGCAGTATTAGATAGTTTTAATTTAAGTTCATTAGGTGATACAGCTACTGGAAAAGAAACAAGAAATTTTACTAGTAATATGTCAAATAATGATTATGGTGCTATAGCTTTAACTGGAACCGGTGATAATAATGGTAATCATCATCCTTTATTAAATAACACTGTAGCAACTGCGTCCTATCAAGTTTGGGCTTTTAGTGGATCAACATTAACAGATAATCCTACAGCAAGTGTAGTGCACGGAGATTTAGCGTAATGGCATTAAGTAGAATAGGAAAAAGTATAGGATTTAAAATTACACTTAAAACTGTAACTGCAAACACGACTATCGAGGCTACAGAGAACGCGATGATAGCAGGACCGATTACAGTTGCGAGTGGAGTAACACTGACAGTAAACAGTGGAGGAAGGTTAGTAGTCGTATGAGTACTATAGCAGTAGATTCAATTGAAGCAAAGACAGATGGCGGAGCTGTTTCATTTCCAAATAAGCCGATGTTTCAAGTTGGATTATCAGCACACCAAGGAATTGCACACGCCACTGACACAAAAGTTACATGGAATGACGTTCAAACATCTAGTGGTGGTTTCAATATAGGAAATCATTTTGACACTAGTAATAATTGGTTTAAACCTTCTGTATCAGGTTATTATCATCTTATTGTTCAATTAAGACTTGAAAATGCAGCACCAGGTTTTTTAGTAGTTTATATTAAAAAAAATGGTACAACTATAAGACAACAAGTATCTGTAGAAGGTAATGATCAGAATTCATATGTAACCGCACATACAAGCACCATTCTTCATATGAATGGTTCTAGTGATTATATAGAGACTGTAGTAAATCACAATGCTGGAAGCACTGTAAACCTTATGAGTAATTACGGACAATCACAATTTGGTGGATATTTAGTAGGATAAAGATATGCCGAGTCAAATAAAAGTAGATGAAATTAAAAACGTTGCAGGTCAGTATGAGATCAAGACGAATACTTTCAAAGGACAGACGACTGGAGGATCTATAGCCGTACAGGGTGAAGGTACTGCCACGACTAACTTGCAACAAGGTTTAAATAAACAATGGATAGCATTTAATATGAATGGAACTATAGGAGATAGTTTTAACACTACATCTATTACAGATATTGATGCAGGAGATTTTAATATAACTATTACAAATGCTTATGCAAACATACACTATGCTATGGGCGTATCAGGAACAAACTCAAGTAATGGTAACGCTTTCGTTTCAATGCAAGGTGTTACTCCAACAACAACTGTTTATAGATTATGCGGATATTTAGACAATGGCACTAACTTAGATTTAAGCCAAGCTAAATCAATCACGGCAGGAGATCTAGCATGAGTACAATAGTAGGAACAAATATTGAAGTTACAAATTTAAAGTATGACTCTGATACGACCTCTATGATTATATCAAATACTGGTCAGGTTACGATACAAGGTGAAGGTACCAACACAACTAACCTACAACAGGGGTTATGTAAGTCATGGGTATTCTTCGATGGTTCAGAGAGTCCTTTAACTAATAATGATAGTTTTAACGTAAGTTCTTTAGTTGATAACGGCACAGGAAACTATGATAAAGTATTTACAAATAACATGAGTAGCGGTAATTTTTCTGTAAGCGGAACTGGTGCAGACATTATACCTATTTCAAATAATAGAGACAGAAATTTTGAAGCTGTAGCAGAAAACACAACTCAAGTGCAAATAAACTTTTTTCTATCTGGTCAACAAGACATGAACTTTGTTTCTTGCCAATCATTTGGAGATTTAGCATGAGCACATTAGTTATAGATACTATACAAGGTAAGACAACTGCTGGTTCTATAAACGTTCGTGGTGAAGGTTCGAATAATACAAACTTACAACAAGGTTTAGTAAAAGCTTGGATTCATTTTAATGGAACTTCAAATGCAATCTTGGATTCACTAAACCACTCAGCTTTAACAGATAACGGAACTGGTAACTATACAATGAATATAACTAATGACATGGCAAATGCTAATTACTGTGCAACCGTAAATGCTAAGCTCTGGAGCTTAGGTAGTAACGAATATAGACAAACTACTGTTGATACTTTTGCTGCTGGAACTATAAAAGTTCAGTCATTAGAACCGTACTTAGGCGGAGGAAGCGCAGATTTACGACAAGTTGATGGAGATAGTAACTGCATGCAAATTACAGGAGATTTATCATGACAATTGAAACACCTGAATTTCAGGGAACACATTTATGGGAGCGATTACACTGGGCTAAAGATAATTTAGATGGTGTACAAAGCGATTACAGAGTTGTTTGGGAAGATCCAAATGAACCTGATGAACCAGCAAAGATTACGATACCAGATCCAAACTGGCTGGCATGTGCTTTACAAGGTGGCATACTTCCACCTGTTGAAGTTTATTGGGAACTCAAGAAAGACGAAGCACAACCAGATTTTAAGAAACATACGAGAGGTTATCTACTACATAATACAAAACCGGTTGATAAGATGACTGAAGAAGAAGCAATTGAGTATTTAATAATGAAAGATATTCCAGAGCATGTCTGGAAAAATTATGATAAGTCTAATCGTAGAAGACTTATTATTTGTAAAAAACAAAATCTCCCAGGTCATAGAACATGGCGTAATTCGTGGAAGATTAATCAAGAGCTAGTAGCATAAGGAGAGAAAAATGACTACAATGATTCAAGACAAGAATGGTGTAATTGCTGCAGCACCTTCATCAGTACCAGACAGGCATTTTAGAAATGCATGGGTATTTGATGATGATAAAGCAGCTATCACTGAAGATATAGCTGAGGCTAAAAAAATATTTCAAGATAAGATAAGAGAAGTCAGAGGACCTCTTTTAGATGCAGAAGATGTTGTATACATGAAAGCACTAGAAGCTGATGATGCAACTGCAAAAGCAGCAAGCGTGGCTAAGAAGAAAAAGCTTAGAGATGCTCCGGCGGCAAGTGCTATCACAAGCGCAGATACAATCGATAAGTTAAAAGCCGCATGGGACAGTGATGTTTTAGGAGCGAGTCCTTATAAATAGAATAAAATAAGGATTCAACCATGGCAGTTCCTAATTCACGTGCAACGTTAATAGACTATTGCAAAAGACGCTTAGGCGATCCTGTAATAGAGATAAATGTAGATGAAGATCAACTCGAAGATAGGGTTGACGAAGCATTACAGTATTATCAAGAGTATCATTCAGATGCCACAGTGCGTACTTACTTAAAGCATGAAGTTACTGCAACTGATGTATCTAATGAATACATACCAATATCGTCAGATATATTGTTTATATCAAAACTACTTCCTTTAACTAGCTCTTTTAACACAAGTAGAAACTTTTTTGACATTAAATACCAAATGATGTTAAATGATATTGCTGACTTAATGAATTTTGCAGGTGACTTAGCTTATTACGAACAAATGCAACAATATCTGTCATTACTCGATATAAAACTTAATGGACATCCACAAACACAATTTTCAAGAAGACAAAATAGACTATATATTTTCGGCGATTTTGCAGATAAAGATATTAAAGCTGGTGATTTTTTAGTGGCTGAGGTCTACACTAAAGTAGATCCAAGTACACACACTTCTGTATTCAATGATATGTTTGTTAAGGAATACACTACTGCACTTATAAAACAACAGTGGGGTATGAACTTAATTAAGTTTGAAGGTATGCAATTGCCGGGAGGAGTCATTTTAAATGGAAGACAAATATATGATGATGCTACAGGAGAGATCGAAAGATTAAGAGAAAGCATGAGATTAGAACAAGAACTTCCACCAGACTTTTTCGTAGGATGATATGGCAACTAACTTATATTTCAGTCAAAAGGTAAAGTCCGAACAGAACCTATACGAAGATATTGTAATAGAATCTCTTAAAATGTATGGGCAAGACGTGTTCTATTTGCCAAGAGATATCGTTAATGAAGACAGAATTCTCGGCGATGATCCAGAGTCGAGCTTTAATTCATCACATGCAATAGAAATGTACATCGAAAACACCGAAGGTTTTGAAGGTGAAGGCGATTTATTCACTAGGTTTGGTGTAGAAATAAGAGATGAAGCAACATTTGTTGTATCGAGAAAAAGATGGGAACAAACTGTTCAAAGGTATGACAATGAAATAACATCTACAAGGCCGTCTGAAGGCGACTTGATTTATTTACCTTTATCAAAATCTTTATTTCAAATATCTCATGTAGAACATGAGATGCCTTTTTATCAATTAAGTAATTTACCTGTTTATAAAATGAGATGTCAGTTGTTTGAATACACTGGAGAAAATTTAGATACAGGTGTTGATACTATAGACGAAATTGAAAAGAAATACGCGTACAAATATATACTTACACTCACAAATACTCGTGATAGTGCAGAAGCAAGTGTAACAGTTACTGGTGGACAAATTACAGCAGTTGCGATAGTAGATAGTGGTAGTAATTACTTTGCAGCTCCAGCAGTAAGCATAGTAGACTCGTCTGGTGTTGGTGCAGCTATATCTTCAACCGTTGATAGTAATAGTGGTGAAATTACCAGTCTTACTATTACTAACCCAGGAACCGGTTACACAAGTAGTCCAACAATTACATTTGGTTCACCGGCACCAACTACGTTTCAGATTGGTGAAACTATTACAAGCCAGAGCGGGTCTACATTAATGAGAGCTGAGGTCGTTAAATATTCAGACTCTGATGATAAGCTTCATTTAATACACGCAGGAGCAGATGACGGCAAGTATCATACATTTGCAGCAGGTAAAAAAGTTATAGGCCTGAAATCTGGAGCAGGTGGAGTTATTAATCTAGTAGTAGAAGATAATCAACTTTCTCAAAATGAACAGAACACTGATTTTAGTACAGGTACAGATTTCATAGACTTTTCAGAAAATAACCCATTTGGAGATGCGAGTAACAACTAATGTTTGGTGGACACTTTTATCACGAAAAAACTAAAAAGGCTGTTGCTTTATTCGGCAGACTGTTTAATAATATATACGTGATTCGAAAGAATTCATCAGGTGCAGTGATAAGTCAAATTAAAGTTCCATTATCTTATGCACCAAAACAAAAATATCTTGAAAGAGTTAGAGAAAATCCAAATTTAAATGATGATACTTCTGTTGCAATAAAACTACCAAGAATGTCATTTGAAATAACATCTATAGCATACGATGCATCTAGGCAATTGGCAAAGTTATCTACATTTAATACCACTGCATCTGATGCAAATGTAAATAAAAGACAAAAGTTTTTTACACCGGTTCCTTACTCAATAAACTTTCAGTTGAATGCATACGCTAAATCACAAGATGATGCATTGCAGATAGTAGAGCAAATACTGCCTACATTCAATCCACAGTATTCTATAACTATTAAACCTTTTGGCACTGAATATCCTACTCTCGTAGAAGATATACCCGTTATAATACAAGGCGTTTCATTCAGCGATGATTTTGAAGGTGCGATGGAACAAAGACGAACAATAATATATAGCATGGACTTTGAGATGAAGATAAGTTATCACGGTCCAATTGCTGACACCAATGTTATTCGTAGTAGTATTGCTTCATTATTTGATATAAATGCAGGGCTCAGCGATTCTGACGTTGGTCTTGAAACAATAACAGTAACACCTAATCCTACCAGCGTAATTGGTTTGGCTGACAGCGATTTCGGGTTTACAACAACCATAGTGGATAGTGCATAATGTATGAGTACAGATGTAAGGTAGTTAAAATAATAGACGGTGATACTGTAGACGTAGATATAGATTTAGGTTTCGGTGTTTGGATGCATAAAGAAAGAGTTAGATTATATGGAATAGATACTCCAGAATCAAGAACTCGTGACTTAGAAGAAAAAAAGTATGGACTCGCTGCAAAAGCATTTTTAACTGGAATGCTAGATGATCCTGCAGGTATAATACTTAAAACACACAAAGATGCTACAGGAAAGTTCGGTAGAATATTAGGCGAATTATGGAGAACTACAGACTACGCTGATCAATCAATAAATGATTACATGGTAGAAAAACATCATGCTGCGGCATATATGGGACAATCTAAAACTCACATTGAAGAGCAACACTTAAAAAATCGTAAACTGGTGAATTTAAATGAAGAGTGATACAAGCAAATTCTTTCCTCCTGAAGAAAAGAATGTTGATAATGATTATAAGTATTCAAGAGATACATATTATGAATTAGTGGAAAAAGGAAAACAAAGTCTTGAGCTCATGATTGAAGTTGCAAGAGAGAGCGAACATCCACGTGCATTTGAAGTTCTATCTGGAATGATTAAAAACATTTCTGACGTTAATGATAGGCTTATGGATCTAAATAAAAAGAAAAAAGATTTAGACAGAAAAGAAGAAATAAAAAATATTGCAAATACTACAAACAATTTATTTGTTGGGTCAACCGCTGAATTACAAAAAATACTTAAGAATGATACGGACCTAGTAGATGTCACGCCAAAACCTAAATGAAAATTATCTAGGTAATCCTAATATTAAAAAAGATGGCATCGTTCAAAATTGGACGGAAGACCAAGTACGCGAGTATGCGAAGTGCATGAAAAGTCCTGTGTACTTTGTAGAAAAATATGCAAAGATAATTTCGCTTGATAAAGGTTTAGTTCCATTTGAATTATATCCGTATCAAGCTAAAATGTTCAATCAGTTTGAAAAAAATAGATTTAATGTTGTTTTAGCATGTAGACAATCTGGTAAATCTATATCTGCGTGCGGGTATTTATTGTGGTTTGCTTTATTTCAACCAGAAAAAACAATTGCTGTATTAGCTAACAAAGGTGCAACTGCTCGTGAGATGTTAGCAAGAATAACCATAATGCTTGAAAACATACCTTTCTTTCTTCAACCCGGTTGTAAAGCTTTAAATAAATCTAATATTGATTTTAGTAATAACAGCAGAATTATTGCAGCTGCGACATCAGGACAATCAATAAGAGGTTTATCAGTTAACTTATTATACTTAGATGAATTTGCATTTGTTGAAAGAGCTGCAGAGTTCTATACATCTACATATCCAGTTATATCATCAGGTACAGATACTAAAATTATAGTTACATCTACTGCAAATGGTATCGGTAATACGTTTCATAAGATATGGGAAGGCGCTGTACAAGGTGTAAACGAATATAGTTATTTTAGAGTTGACTGGCACGATGTACCCGGCCGTGATGAAAAATGGAAAGAAGAAACAATAAACAATACTTCTCAAATACAGTTTGATCAGGAGTTTGGTAATACATTTTTTGGAACAGGCGATACTCTTATTAATGCTCAAACCTTATTAGATTTAAGAGCATCTTATCCAGTTCGAAAGTTAGAAGGTGGGGACATATTAATATATAAAGAACCTATTAAAGGCCATGACTATATTTTAGTGGCAGATGTATCAAAGGGAAGAGGACAGGACTACTCTTCTTTTTCCTTAATCGATATTAGCGCTCGCCCGTTTGAACAGGTTGCTGTGTACCGCAATAACACTATATCTCCATTACTCTTCCCTAATATTATATATAAGTACGCAAATGTCTACAACAAAGCTTATTGCATTATTGAATCAAATGATCAAGGTTCAGTTGTTTGCAATGGTTTATATTATGATTTAGAATATGAAAACATGCATGTTGAATCGGCAGTTAAAGCAAATGCAATTGGAATTGAAATTAACCGTAAGTCTAAAAGGTTAGGTTGTAGCGCTTTGAAAGATTTATTGGAAAATAATAAATTTAAAGTGATTGATGAACAAACTATATTAGAAATATCTACATTTGAAGCAAAGGGCCAAACATTTCAAGCTTCTGTAGGCAATCATGATGATTTAGTTATGAATCTAGTTCTATTCGGTTATTTTGTATCTTCTGCGTATTTCTCTAATTTAACTGATTTAAATCTTAAAGACATAATTTTTAATCAGAAAATGAAAGAAATTAATGAAGATATAGTACCTTTCGGTTTTATAGATGATGGTAGTGAGTATATAAAGAAGATTGAAACGCATGATGACCCTTGGCAGATCGAATATGATAGAGATCTGTAATATTATAAATAAGATATAATTGATCAATCGTATTATGAAACTTGTAATTAAAAATAAGGAATAATTAAATGGCACTATTTTCACCATCGGAATCACCCGCGGTTGTTGTCAAAGAAATAGACCTGACTGGAGGAGTGCCTAATGTCCAGTCAACTACCGGCGCAATCGTAGGAAACTTTAGGTGGGGACCAGCAGAGAAGAGAACTTTAATCGCTAACGAAACAGAGTTAGCTGAAAGGTTTGGAGCTCCTGACTCGGCAACCACTATAGACTTTCATTCAGCATCATATTTTTTACGCTACTCAAGTGCACTTCAAGTAGTAAGAACTATTGATGGAACCGCAGATAATGCAATATCAAAATCATCTGACAGTGCGGGTGTTACACCTTCAGCTGCAGTTGTAAAGAACGAAGAAGACTTTGAAGCACAAGCAGCTACACTGACAGCAGCTACACACACCTTTATTGGTAGATACCCAGGATCACTAGGTAACGATATACAGGTTCAAATGTGTCATGCTAACGACAGTGCATTTACTAATTGGGCTTTTAAATCTGAATTCGATGCTAAACCAGCAACATCAAATTATTTAACAAAAAAGAATGGTACTAACGATGAAGTACATGCTATTATTTTAGATAAAGACGGTAAATTTACCGGCACTAAAAATGCAGTACTTGAAAGATACTCATTCTTGTCTTTAGCTAAAGATGCTAAAGCTGAAGATGGTACTTCTATATATGTTAAAGATGTTATTAACGAAAGATCAGAATATGTCCACATGGCTGGATTTGATTCTGCTGTAGCTGCAAACGTAACTATAAACGGTAGATTTGCACTTGACAGTGGAGATAACTTTCTTTCAACAGGAGCATCTAACTTTAAAACACCAATAATATTTAACTTTAGTGGCGGATCAGATTGTAACGCTATCGGTACAGCTCAAATCCAAACTGGTTTCGATCTCTTTGAAGATAAAGATCAGGTTGAAATTGATTTCTTAATTGCACCAAGTATGGTAACAACTACAGACCAAACTACTATAGTTAATGACTTAATTGCAACAGCTCAATCATTAAGAAAAGATTGTGTAGTAGTTGCATCACCGGCAAGAGATGACGTGGTAGGTTTAACATCTGCATCAGACATTGTAACTAACGTAGTTGCAACAGCTGATACATTTACTAAATCATCATACTTATTTAATGACGGTAACTTTCTAAAAGTATATGATAAGTTTAACGACCAATTCATACATATACCTGCAGCTTCTTCAACTGCTGGTCTTATGGCGGCAACTGACATAAATAGAGCGGCATGGTTCTCACCTGCAGGTTCTAGACGTGGACAGTACCTCGGCATAACAGCATTGGCTTATACACCTACTAAAGGTCAAAGAGATACCTTATATAAAGCAAGTGTAAATCCAATTGCAAACATTCCGGGAGCTGGCGTAATACTATTCGGTGATAAGACAGGACTCAGAAGAGCATCAGCTTTTGATAGAATCAATGTAAGAAGATTATTCTTAATACTTGAAAGAGCTATCAGCAGAGCGGCTGAGCAAGTACTCTTTGAATTCAACGATGAATTTACAAGAGCAGAGTTTGTCAACATCATTGAACCAGTACTCAGAGAAGTAAAAGGTAGACGAGGTATAACAGACTTCAGAGTTGTAGCGGATGCTACTAATAACACTGCAGCTGTGATTGATAGAAACGAATTTAAAGCAGACATATTCATTAAACCTGCACGTTCTATCAACTACGTTACACTGAGTTTTGTAGCTGTAAGAACTGGCGTTGACTTCCAAGAAGTCGTCGGCACGGTTTAAGGAGGTAGAAAATGGCAGTACTAGGCGTAGATGATTTTAAATCAAAGCTAAGAGGCGGCGGGGCAAGACCTAACCTCTTCAAAGCTACAATCAACTTTCCGGGATATGCGAATGGTGATCCAGAACTGACTTCTTTCTTATGTGAGACAGCTCAGTTACCAGGGTCAACACTTGGCCAGATAATTGTACCATTTCGTGGTAGACAATTAAAAATGGCTGGTGACAGGACATTCGATGTTTGGACAGTAACAATAATCAACGACACAGATTTTGCAATAAGAAACTCAATGGAGAGATGGATGAACGGTATGAATGCACATAGTGCTAATACTGGACTAACAACTCCTATTGCTTATGAAGCAGATCTTTTAGTCGAGCAACTTGACAGATCAGGTGATACTCTTAAAAAGTATACGTTCAGAGGATCATATCCACAAGATATGTCTCCAATAGATTTGAACTATGGTACAAATGATGAAATCGAAAGATTTACAATCACATTTGCTTACCAGTACTATGAGACTGATACTACAACTTAAGTATAAATATTAGGAGAGTCGAATGGCTCTCCTAACTTAAAGGAATTATTATGGCAGACGGCACACTAAAATTATTTGGTTTTGAAATTACAAGGACTAAAGACAAACAGTCTATAAAGTCAATCGTTCCACCAAGAGACGATGATGGTGCAGGCTACGTTACTTCAACTACAAGCGCAGCGCACTACGGTCATTACGTCAATATGGAAGGTGATGACTCAAAAGATAATGTACAACTAATATTAAAGTACCGTGGTTCAGCCATGCATCCAGAAGCTGATGCTGCAATAGAAGATATTGTAAATGAATCAATTACGTCAAGCGATATGAAGCCTTCTATAACTCTTAACTTAGATAGAGTACCAGTAAGTGCTTCAATTAAAAAGCAAATGCTTGAAGAGTTTGACAGCATATATAACATGTTAAATTTTAAAGAATTAGGACACGATCTTTTTAGAAGATGGTACGTTGATGGTAGAATATATCATCACTTAGTAGCCGATGAAAGTAATTTAGCCGCAGGTATTCAAGAAATAAGATACATCGATGCCGCTAAAATTAGAAAAGTAAAGCAAGTTAAAAAGAAAAAAGATCCAGTGACTGGAGCTTCTATAGTTGAAAAGGTTGATGAGTTTTACATCTACCAAGAAAAACCAGGGAATCAACAGAGTGGAATAAAATTAAGCAATGACTCTGTAAGTTATTGTACTTCAGGATTGTTAGATGAACACAGAAAGAAAGTTGTGTCATTCTTACATAAAGCACTAAAGCCAATTACTCAATTAAGAATGATGGAAGACTCATTAGTCATTTATCGATTGGCTCGAGCACCTGAAAGAAGAATGTTTTATATTGACGTAGGTAACTTACCGAGAGGTAAAGCCGAACAATATATGAAAGATATTATGGCCAAGTATCGTAACAAGCTCGTTTACGACGCTAAGACAGGCGAGATACGTGATGATCGTAAACATATGTCTATGTTAGAAGATTTTTGGCTACCGCGAAGAGAGGGTGGTCGTGGCACAGAAATATCTACATTGCCCGGTGGAGAAAATTTAGGACAGATTGAAGATATTATATACTTTCAAAAAAGATTATATAGATCTTTAAATGTTCCGTTGAACAGATTAGAACAAGAGCAGCAGTTCTCTTTAGGTAGAGCAACTGAAATAAGCAGAGATGAATTAAAATTTCAAAAGTTTATTGATAGACTTAGAAACAGGTTTGCTACTTTCTTTTATGATATATTGAAAAAGCAATTATTAATGAAAAATATTATCACTGAAGAAGATTGGATGCAGTGGAAGAATGAAGTCAATCTTGATTTTACACGTGATAATCATTTTTCAGAATTGAAAGAAGCAGAATTACTCAGAGAGAAAATACAAACACTCGATCAAATACAAAATTATGTCGGTGAGTATTTCTCAAAACAATGGGTACAAAAGAATATTCTTCTTTTTGATGATGATGAAATCGAGAGAATGGATAGTGAAATAGCTGCAACTCAGCAGCAAGAACCAGAAGACGATCAAGGAGCGCTATAATGGCTGAACAACAAGAAACTAATAATGTAGATACTATTGAAGATTTAATTCAACATTCATTAGCACAAGATTATAATAAAGCAAACGAAGTATTTGGAAATGTCATGACTACTCGAGTGGCAGATCTATTAGACCAACAAAAAGTAAAGATTGCTGGTCAAATATACAATGATGAACCCGCAGATGAAGAAGATCCATTAGAAGATGAGGATTTTGAAGAAACTGAAGGTGAAGACGAAGAAGGTGAAGAAGAGTCTGATGAAGAAGTTGAAGAAGAAGATGCAGAAGCCGAAGAGGAAGAAGAAGAAATCGAAGGTGCTGCAGTATAAAACTTCAAATGTATAAATATAGTTAACATGAAAACTTTTTCGCAACTTAGAGAATTGGCAGGTAGAAAGCCAGAAGGTAAGATGGTCTTTAACAAAAAGGTTAAAGGCGTCAAAGCAATGATACATAAAGAACGTAATGGATTTGTTGCTTATATAGATGGTGATAGACTTGATGTATATAAAACTCAAAAAGAAGCAGAAAAAGCTATAGCCGAATTTATGAAACAATATAAGTAGGTACAGAACATGAAACTAATATCAGAATTTGTCGAAAATGATTTAAACTTTCTAGTAGAAGCAGATAAAAAAACTGGAAATAAAAGTTACAAAATACAAGGCATATTCGCACAAGCAGAAAAAAAGAATCGTAACGGTCGTATATATCCAATGCCAGTGATGGAAAAAGCACTGAATAAGTATAATACTGATCAAGTAAGTAAGGGTAGAGCAGTTGGAGAACTTAACCACCCTGAAGGACCGACCGTTAATTTAGATAAGGTTTCTCACAAAATCAATAAACTTGAATTTCAAGGTGATGATATTGTGGGTGAGGCAACGATACTAGACACTCCTATGGGTCAAATCGTAAAAGGTTTACTTGATGGCGAAGTCCAGTTCGGTGTATCGACTCGTGGTATGGGAAGTTTGAGCCAGCGTAATGACACAATGGTCGTAAATAGCGACTACATTCTTAATGCGGTAGATATCGTACAAGATCCATCTGCTCCTGGAGCTTTTGTTAATGGGATAATGGAAGGCGTTGAATGGGTTTGGAATAATGGCATTATAGAAGCGCAAACAATTGAAAGAATGGAGACTGAAATTAAAAAAGCTCCACGTGCTGATCTCTATGAGACACAGGTTCGTGAGTTCAAGAATTTCCTCTCGTTAATAAAATCAAAATAAGGAGTCAAATATGACTGATAAAGAAATAGTAGAAGATCAGGATGTAGAACTCCATGAAGACGAGAACGAAATCATGGAAATGAAACACGATCCTAAAAATGCTGAAGCTCAGTCAATAGCTGCTACTGATAAAGCAGGTGATGCAACAGGTACTGCACCTAAGAGAAGTGCTGCCGGTGGCGCATCTGACAACACTAAGAAAGATCCAATGCCAAAGACTAAAGCAGGAATGATTGCTGCTATAGTTGGAAAAATGCAGGGTATGAACAAGCAAGCCATTACAGCAATGTACAATGGTAATGAAAGTTTTGCACCTGAAGGCGAGGCAATTGCTGAAGATGAAGTCAAAAATACAGTTAATGTAGAAGTTGATTTCAAAGATGATCTTAAAGCATTAGTATCAGAAGAAGCAACGCTATCAGATGAGTTCAAGCAAAAAGCTGAAACTATCTTTGAAGCTGCAATCAATTCAAAAGTAAATGCTGAGATTGACAGACTAGAAGAAAAGTACAACGAAGAACTAGCCGAGGAAGTAGCAACTACTAAGGCAGATCTTGTAGAGAAGGTAGACAACTATTTAAACTACGTGGTTGAAAACTGGATGGAAGAAAATAAATTAGCTATTCAAAACGGATTAAGAACTGAGATTGCTGAAGACTTTATGAATAAGATGAAAGATCTTTTCACAGAATCTTATATCGCAGTACCGGAAGAAAAAGTTGATTTAGTAGACGATTTAGCAGATCAAGTTGAAGAGTTAGAGGCAACTGTTAACGAATCAACTCAGAAAGCGATCGACATGGCTGTTGAACTTGAAGGTTACAAAAGAGAAGCTATCATAAGAGAAGCTACTAAAGACCTAGCCGAAACTCAAGTTGAAAAGCTAAAGTCACTAGCAGAAAACGTAGATTTCGATGATGAAGAAACTTTCACACAGAAAGTAGCTCAGCTGAAGGAATCATATTTTGCTAAGGCTGCAAAATCTCAGGATGATACAATTGATGAAGAAGAAGCTCCAGTAGTTACTGCTTCAGACTCAATGGCATCATACTTAAGTGCAATCAAAAAAACTAATGTTAAATAGGAGAGCAAGATATGAACGCAGTATCTTACGATAAGTTAATCGAAAAATGGTCTCCAGTTCTTTCTGAAGAATCAGCAGGAGCTATTAAAGACCATCACAGAAAAGCTGTTACAGCTGCAGTGCTCGAAAATCAGGAAATCGCTTTAAGAGAAGAGGGAATGATTAACGAAGCTGCACCAACTAACGCAACTGGAACCGCAGCAAACTGGAATCCAGTATTAATCGCACTAGTCAGACGTGCTATGCCTAATCTAATGGCATATGACATCTGTGGTGTACAACCAATGTCAGGACCAACTGGTTTGATTTTTGCAATGAAGTCATTGTATAAAACAGCTAGAGCTGGTATAAGCGCTGGCGATGAAGCATTATTCAACGAAGCTCAGTCAGGTTACTCAGGTGACTCTGCTACTACAGCACCAGCAGACGGATCAGGTTTATCTGGCCATTCAGACGGCGACTTAGACAGCACAATTGCTGACTCAGCTGTATCTGTATTAGCAGGTGTTGGAATGACAACAGCTAACGCTGAAGGTTTAGGTTCATCAGGAGCTGGTCCAAATACAGCATTTGCTGAAATGGGATTCTCAATCGAGAAATCAACAGTGACTGCAAAGTCAAGAGCTCTTAAAGCTGAATACAGTTTAGAACTTGCTCAAGATCTTAAAGCTATTCATGGCTTAGACGCTGAGACAGAATTGGCAAATATCTTGTCAACTGAAATCTTAGCTGAGATCAACAGAGAAGTTATCAGAACTGTTAACTCACAAGCTAAAATCGGAGCACTACAGGCAAATACAGCTATTAACGGTATCTTCAACGTACAGACAGATGCTGATGGTAGATGGTCAGTAGAAAAATTCAAAGGGTTAATCCTTCAAATCGAAAGAGAAGCTAACGTAATTGCAAAAGAGACACGTAGGGGTAAAGGTAACTTTATGATCTGCTCATCTGACACTGCATCTGCATTAGCAGCTTCCGGTATGTTAGACTATACTCCTGCAATGTCAACTAACCTACAGGTAGATGACACAGGTAACACATTCGCTGGTGTATTAAACGGCAGAATGAGAGTCTACATTGACCCATATTCAACAACAGATTATATTACAGTCGGTTACAAAGGCTCAAATCCATATGATGCCGGTGTATTCTATTGTCCTTATGTACCATTAACAATGGTCAGAGCTGTTGGTGAAGAGACATTCCAGCCAAAAATTGGTTTCAAAACCAGATATGGTATGGTCTCAAACCCATTCGTAGGTAGCACACCTGCTGATGGTCTAGCATCAGCTAGAACTAATCAGTACTATAGAAGTTTCAGAGTTGATAACATTCTAGGTGCATAAGCCTTAATGGTTAAAAGTTAAGAGAGGAGTTTCGGCTCCTCTTTTTTCGTATAAATAACAGTATGGAAATATTTCTATTAACAACATTTGTATTCATGGCATTCGTCGCTTCTGGCATGTCATTCGGTTTATTGTTTAAACCTATCAAAGGTAGTTGTGGTGGAATAAACTGTAGGTGTAAGAATGGCACTAACTAATAATTTTAATTATCTGCAACCTACGGGATTTAAACTCGTAATTGATAGAACCAATTATCCAAATCTAGAATTTTTTATTCAGGATTTTACTCATGCCGGTGTGATCATGAACACCGCAGATTTGCAATATAAGAAAATAGCTGCAATACCTTTTATAGGTGATAAGTTAACTTATAATGAAATGTTAGCTAATATCATATTAGATGAAGATATGAAATCTTATAGAGAGATGCATAGCTGGATGAGAAGAGTACTAGATCAGGATATGACTACTCCGGTAGATAGATTTAAAGCAAAGATTGAGCAACCACCTGCTACATCTGACATTACTTTATCTATACTATCGAGTTCTAATAATCCAGTCGTAAGAATTGTTTACAGAGATTGTATACCTGTTGCTTTAACAGACATACAATTTCAAGCCACATCTGGCGGTGAATCATTTCTTACATTTGGAGCATCATTTAGATTTACATACTTTGATATACTACATAAGACTGCTACGGGAGCAATGGTCGATTCAGATTCATTCTCTGTAACTGGCAAGTTAACTAGTTAATATATAATACTATTGGAGAGATTATGATTGATTTGAAACAGATCCACAACATGTGGGCAGAAGACTGCACTATTAATAATACACAATTAGATGAAACATCTAAACAAACCCCAGCATTACATTCAAAATATTTACAGTATTGGTCAACCGCTAAGCTAGAACTAAAACGTGCAGAGTTTGAGCAGAAAAAAGTTTTAAAAGACAAGTGGTTATATTATAATGGAAAGATGGATCAAAAAACTTTAGAAGAAAAAGGTTGGAATCCAGATCCGTTTGACGGATTAAAAGTGTTAAAAGGTGAAATGGATTACTATTACGAAAGTGATCCTGAAATACAAAAGACTGAAGAAAAAATTCAATATTGGAAAACTGTAAATGATACATTAACAGAGATAATAGACAATTTAAAATGGCGACATCAAACAATATCGAACATAATCAAATGGAAACAATTCGAGTCAGGAAATTAAATCATTCAACTATCCACTTAATGTGTGATAGATCAATAAGCACCGAACTAAGAGAGTTCTTTTCTTTCTTTGTGCCCGGTTATAGATTTATGCCGGCCTATCGTAATAGAATATGGGATGGAAAAATAAGATTATTTAATCAGACTACAGGTGAAATACCTGCAGGTTTGTTTCCACAAGTTTTAGCGTTTGCTGAATCACGTGAATATGAACTTGAAATAGATGATTCTGAATATGGAAACCCTAATGAAGGAAATACAATAAACGCAGATTTCATGATGAAGTTTGTAGAAGCATTAAAGCTTCCATTTAAAATTAGAGACTATCAGTTTGATGCAGTTTGCCACGGCATACAAAGAAAGAATGCTATACTGCTTTCACCAACAGGTTCTGGTAAGTCACTTATAATATACGTGTTAATGCGTTATCTTTTATCATCGTTTGAAGATAAGAACATTTTAGTTATTGTACCAACTACTTCATTAGTTGAACAGATGTATAATGATTTTAAAACTTATGGCTATGACGTAGAAAAAAATTGTCATAGAATATATTCAGGTAAAGATAAGAATACTAGTAAGAGAGTTATTATAAGCACATGGCAATCGATATATAAATTTCCTCAAGCTTGGTTTGAAAGATTTGGTTCAGTGTTTGGTGATGAGTGCCATGGATTTAAATCAAGGTCATTAACATCTATAATGAACAAGTGCATTGAAGCAGAATACAGATTTGGTACAACAGGTACATTAGACGGTGCACAAACACATGAACTTGTTTTACAGGGGTTGTTCGGTAAAATACATAGAGTAACGAGTACAAGACAATTACAAGACGATGATACACTCGCTAAATTAGAAATACGCAGGATAGTATTACAACACAAAGAAGATATAAGAAAAACATTCGGTAAACAAACATATCAAGATGAATTACAATATGTAGTGTCTCATAAATCTAGAAATAAATTTATACGTAATCTCACTCTTGATTTAAAAGGTAATACTTTGGTATTATATAATTACGTTGAAAAACACGGTAAGCCTTTATATGCATTGATCAAAGAAAAGGCAGATGAAGACCGCAAGATTTTTTTCGTATCAGGTAATACTGCAGCTACAGATAGAGAAGCCATAAGAGCTATAGTAGAAAAACAAAAAGATTCTGTTATAGTAGCATCACTTGGAACCTTTAGCACAGGTATAAATATTAGGAATCTTCATAATATTGTATTCGCATCTCCATCAAAGTCACAGATACGAGTTTTGCAAAGTATTGGAAGAGGATTGAGAAAAACTGATGACGGCAAGTTTACTACACTATATGATATAGTAGATGATATAAGTTGGAAGTCACGTAAAAATTATGGAATATTACATGCAGATGAAAGACTTAGAATTTACGGTAGAGAAAAATTTACACATAAAACATACAGAGTTGAGCTATGAATAAGAATGTAAAGCAATTTAAATTAACTAATAATGATGAAATTGTTTGTGAAGTTGCATCTTGGCACGATGAAGACACTGACGAGATAGTAATTAAAAAAGCACTTAAAATTGTAAGTGTAGAAGATTACACTCGTGGAATCAGGTTCTTTGCATTAAGACCATGGATTTCTTTTCAGGACAATCCGGAAGAATTGCAATCATTAAATTCAACACATATTATAGTAACATCAACACCTACAAAGTCTATGTTAAAGTATTATAATACATGCTTAACTGCTATAAAACAGGATCTTAAAAAACCCGGTGTACCTCGCAAGGGTGTATGGGCAAATTTAGATGAAGTAAATCATGAAACTCGTGATTTGACAGATGATGAACTTGATGACTACCTCACTAGTAAATATGGTAGCATGATAGAAGATGAATTCCCGGATTCAGCAGATAATAACATAATTAAATTTAAGCCGAAAGATACAATGCATTAGGGTATATCCCCTCTTCCTCAGATATACTATCTTATTTTACCACACTTTTCAGCAAATGTACACCGTTATTTTCGCTTCTTAAAAGAAAAAAAAGTATTGTACATTTACGTAAAATTAGTGTATAATAGTACTATAAAATAAAGGATTAATTATGGCACGTAGAAAAAGCATACACTATGTTAACAACGCGCAATTTTCACAAGCAGTAGTTGACTATGTTGGACACTTAGAAGAATGTAGAAAACAGGAAATAGTTTTACCTAAAGTACCTGACTATATAGCACAATGTTTCTTAAGGATAGCCGAAGGGTTATCTCACAAAGCAAACTTTATAAGATATACTTACCGAGAAGAAATGGTAATGGATGCAGTTGAAAACTGTTTAAAAGCTATATCAAACTATAACCTTGAAGCTGCAACGAGAACTGGTAAACCAAATGCATTTGCATACTTTACACAGATAACTTGGTTTGCATTTTTAAGAAGAATAACAAAAGAAAAGAAACAACAAGAAATTAAAATTAAATATTTAACTAAATCGGGTGTTGATAGTTTTATTGACACAGGTTCTGAACAAGGTGCAGTAGATGTTGCATCTCACTTTGTCGATACATTACGCGATAGAATACAGCGTGTAAGAAACACAGATTCTGAAGTAAAAGAATTAGTTAAAAAAGAAAGAAAAAAAAGAAAAGCTAAAATAGCTGATTCAGATTTAAGTGAGTTCATGCAATGAAGGTAGGGTTTACAGCTTCCACCTTTGATTTACTACATGCTGGTCATGTTGAAATGTTAAGAGAAGCAAAAGATCAGTGTGAATATTTGATATGTGCTTTGCAAATAGATCCTTCTATTGATAGAGAACTTAAAAATAAACCAGTGCAAACGATTGTTGAAAGATACACTCAACTCTCTGCAGTAAGATTTGTAGATGAAGTTATTCCATATATGTATGAAAGTGATCTCGTAGATATTCTTTCTATGAGAAATATAGATGTACGTATATTAGGTGAAGAATACAGAGAGAAAGACTTTACAGGTAGAGACATCTGTAAAGCACGTGATATAGAATTGTACTTTAATAAAAGAGAACATAGATTTAGTACAAGTGATTTAAGAAAGAGAATAACAAATGAAAATAGCGGTGTTAAATGATACACATACAGGAATACGAAACTCATCGGAAGTTTTTTTAAATAATGCAGAAGAATTTTATAATAACGTATTCTTTCCAGAATGTGATAAGCAAGGTATAACACAAATACTACATCTTGGTGATTACTATGATCACAGGAAGTTTGTTAATTTCAAAGCATTAAATCATAATCGTAGAATATTCTTAGATCAAATACGTAAGCGCGGTATGTCTATGGATATCATACCCGGAAATCATGATACCTTTTACAAAAACACAAATGAATTAAATTCATTAAAAGAATGTTTAGGTCATTATATGAATGAAGTCCACATTGTTATGGAACCAACAGTAATGGAATACGATTCATTAAGGATAGGCTTAGTCCCTTGGATATGCCAAGATAATTACACACAATGTATGAACTTTATAAAAGATTGTAAAGCAGATTGGCTTGGTGCACATCTTGAATTAAACGGTTTTGAAATGATGAGAGGATTAAAGAATACACACGGTATGGATCCTAAGTTATTTTCAAGATTTGAAATGGTTTTAAGTGGCCACTATCACTGTGCATCACAAAAAGATAATATTTGGTATCTCGGTTCACAAATGGAATTCTTTTGGTCTGATGCTCATGATCCTAAGTACTTTCACATAATAGATACTGAAACAAGAAAAATAGAGAAGATAAGAAATAATCACACTTTATTTGAAAAAGTCCTTTACAATGACGAAGAAATAGATTATAATAATTACAATAAAGATTTTACTAATAAATTTGTAAAAGTTATTGTTATGAATAAAACAGATCCTTTTACGTTTGACAGGTTTATTGATAATATACAAAACCAAAAGGTTTATGAATTAAAGATAGCAGAAAATTTTAATGAGTTTATTGGTGCAAATGTTGATGATGAAAGCATGAATTTCGAAGATACTACTGAGATAGTAGATACTTATATAGATGCCGTAGACACAGACTTGGATAAGAATAAAATCAAAGTTGAAATGAGACAATTGATGACTGAGGCACAGGCACTAGAAATAGCATGATAATATTTAAAACTCTTCGTTATAAAAACTTTTTATCTTCAGGTAATACATTTACGGATGTTGATTTTACAAGAACCAAATCTACTTTAGTAGTAGGTCACAATGGTGCAGGTAAATCTACAATGCTAGATGCATTATCATTTGGTTTATTTGGTAAACCACATAGAAAGATAAGTAAAGCACAGCTCGTAAATTCTATAAACCAAAAGCAAGCAATGGTTGAAGTTGCATTTACGATTGGCCAATCTAATTTCAAATTAGTTAGAGGAATTAAACCTAACGTATTTGAAATATGGAAAGACGGTGTGATGATTAATCAATCATCGCATGCAATGGAATACCAGAAGATCTTAGAACAAAACATTTTAAAACTCAATCATAAGAGTTTTCATCAAGTTGTTGTCTTAGGTTCTTCCTCCTTCATACCTTTTATGCAACTTAATGCGGGCCACCGTAGAGATGTCATCGAGGATCTTCTGGATATTAATATCTTTTCTAAAATGAATGTAATATTAAAAGAAAAAAATTCAGTACTTAAAGATAAAGCAAACTCTATTAATACTAACATAGAATTATGTAAAACAAAAATAGAGCAGCAGTCAAAATATATAAGAGATATAGCTGCACTTACCAGCGAAAATAAAAAGAAGTATGAAAAACAAATACAATCCACAGAATTAAAAATTCAAAAATTACAAGATCATAATAATGATTTATCTAAAGAATTAGAAGATAATAATAGTGATAGCGAATATAAAGAATTACAAAAGCAAAAGAACGATATTATATCACAAACTGCAGAAGTAAAACAACAAATGAAAACTATCGCAAAACGCGGAATGTTTTTAGAAAAAAATGACACATGTCCAACATGTGAACAAAACATTGCTAATAAAGATAAACTTATAAGTGATGCTAAAAGTGAAGCACATCAATTGAAAAATACTTTAGATGTAATTCAAAGCAATGAAAAACAATTACAAGATAATATAAATGACTTAGAACAACTAATGAATCACATTAGAGAAAAAGCTAATTCAATTAATGCTAACAACAGAGAAATACAATCGTTAAATCAAAGTAACAATGATTTAAGGTCTTACTTATCTGAAGAGGTAAGCACCGATCTAGATGAAGCTCGACTAGATCTACAAAATATTACTACAAACAAAGAAGACTTAATTGAAGAAAGACTTAAAGTAACAGAACAAATAAATTATAATGGTGTCATTGCGGAAATGCTTAGAGACACTGGAATTAAAACTAAAATAATAAAACAGTATTTACCCGCAATTAATAAACTTGTTAACCAACATTTACAAGTACTAGATTTCTTTGTTTCATTCGATTTAGATGAAAGCTTTCAAGAAACTATAAGATCAAGATTCAGAGATGACTTTACTTATGAATCTTTTAGTGAAGGTGAAAAACAAAGAATCGATTTATCGTTGTTATTTACATGGCGTCAAATAGCAAAGATGAAAAACTCGGTTTCAACTAATCTATTAATATTAGATGAAACCTTTGACTCATCATTAGATCATGATGGTGTTGAAAACTTATTGAAAATACTAAACACACTTGGTGAAGATACTAATACGTTTATTATATCACATAAAGGAGATATATTAGATGGTAAGTTTGATGCTAAGATTGAATTTGTTAAAGAAAGAAATTTCTCTAAAATGAAAATTTAAATGTGTACATTTAGTAAAAACTGTGGTATAATTAATTATAAAATCAGAAGGAGTATATAATGCAATTAAGTGATTCCACCCTGGACATCCTTAGAAACTTTTCGTCTATTAATCAAAATATTTTGATTACTGCTGGAAGTCCTATTAGAACCATCAGTGAAGCCCGTAATGTTGTGGCTAAAGCTGAAATACCAGAAACCTTTGACAAAGACTTTGGCATCTATGATTTAAATGAATTCATTGGTGTAACCGGTTTAGTCAATAATCCTAACCTTGAATTTAATAATGATTTTGTTGTTATATCTGATGAGTCAGGTAGATCCAACGTAAAGTATTTCTATTCAGCTGCTGAAACATTAACAACACCTACAAAAGATGTTGCAATGCCTGAGCCAGATGTTAAGTTTACATTAGATAATGACACTCTTAATAAACTTAAAAAAGCTGCATCAACACTTGGTCATAAAGAAGTTTTAATAAAAGCTAATAACGGTGTGTTAAGTTTATCTATTGTTGAAAATCAAAATGCAACATCAAATGCATATTCAATTGATATTGATGGTGAGTTTAAAGAAGATGCCGTCTTTAATTTTATTATAGATATATCTAACTTGAAAATTTTACCCGGTGATTATGATGTTGAAATTTCCTCGAAATTAATAACACAGTTTTCCCATAAAGAATTAAGTGTAAAGTATTGGATTGCACTTGAAAAATCGTCAACTTACGGAGTTTAATAATGACAAGCAATAATGACCAATTATATGACCTTTCTAATAAGGCATCAAGAAGTACCATCGCTGTTATCGATGCGGTAACACAAAGAGGTGGTTTTAAAGGTGAAGAGTTATCTACTATCGGTGGACTAAGAGATCAGTGCATTCAGATAGTTCAACTATGTGAAACCATTCAACAAGAAAAAGCTATGGAAACTCCAGCAGCTGAAGAACCTGCACCTAAAAAGTAATTACGCTTTATTGAATTTTATTTTATTTGTTATGGAGAAATGCGTAAATGTCTAATGAGTACCTATGGGTTGAAAAGTACAGGCCACAAAAAGTTGCCGATACTATACTACCTACTAAACTAAAAGAAACCTTTCAAAAAATAATTGATGGTGGTGAACTACCAAATATGTTATTTACTGGCTCTGCTGGGTTAGGTAAAACAACTGTTGCCAAAGCAATGTGTAATGAACTTAATTGTGATTACATATTGATTAATGGTTCTGAAGAAGGCAACATCGATACACTAAGAACTAAAATCAAACAGTTTGCTTCATCGGTTTCATTATCGAGTGACTTTAAAGTTGTAATACTTGATGAAGCAGATTATTTAAATCCACAATCAACTCAACCTGCTCTTCGTGGTTTCATTGAAGAGTTCTCTAGTAATTGTAGATTTATTCTTACTTGCAACTTTAAGAATAGAATCATTGAACCACTACATTCAAGATGTGGTGTATATGAATTCAATACATCTAAAAAAGACCTTGCACCTATAGCGAGTCAATTCATGAAAAGATGTCAGTACATTCTTGAAGAAGAAGGTGTAAGCTATACACAAATGGCAGTTGCAGATCTAATAATGAAATTTGCACCCGATTGGCGTAGAGTCATAAATGAATTACAACGATATTCAGTCAATGGTAACATTGATGCTGGTATAATTAATGTTGTAAGTGATAAAAACTATGATGATCTTTTCTCTTATTTGAAAAATAAAGATTTCAAAAAGATGAGATCTTGGGTTGTAAACAATATAGATACAGATGCAGCAGCAATCTTCAGATCTATATACGATCGGATGGCGGAGAAAGTTGCCCCGCAGTCTATTCCACAACTGGTTTTAATTTTAGGTGATTATCAATATAAGAATGCTTTTGTTGCTGATCACGAACTTAACGTAGTAGCATGCTTAACGGAGGTAATGTCAGATGTTCAATTCAATTAAATTAACTTTATACACTCAAGAAGATTGTTATTATTGCCATGAACTAAAACGTAAATTAATGCAATGGGATTACAGCTTCAGAGAAATTAATGTTAGTTATGATTTATTTGCAAAAGATTTTATGAGAGAAAAAGGTCATAGAACCGTACCGCAGCTTTATTGGAATAATACGCATTTAAATAAGTTTCCTACATCTGACTTAACAAAAGAGCATATAGAAGCTGAAATAGATTATGACAATTATATTGGTGGAGTCGAAGATTGGGGAAATCAAAAAAGAGCATAGCTATCGTTGGCGGTGGAATCGCTGGCATAACTTCAGCATACTTTTTATCCAAAAAATATAAAGTAAGACTATACGATCCTAATGGTATTGCAGAACAATGCAGCTATGCCAATGGCGGTCAATTGTCTGTGTGTAATGCTGAAGTGTGGAACACTTATGAAAATATAGCTAAGGGTATTAAATGGCTAACACAACCAGATGCTCCACTTGCATTTAGACCAGATGTATGGTCTTGGTCAAAAGTTAAATGGATCGCTGGATTTGTCGGGGCCACTCTTAAAAACAGATATGAACACAATACGCGTAGAACTATAGAATATAGTTTACGTTCTCGTAAATTAATGAAGAAGTTAATGAAAGAAACTGGCATAGAGTTTCATCATAACGATTGTGGTATACTACACATTTATAGAAACAAACAATCATGGGACAAAGCACAAAAAACTTTAGAAAGATTTAAAGATACAGGTTGGGGTAGAGTTAAAACAAAAACAAATCTCATAAAGTATAATATTAAATCAAATGATGTCATAGGTGCAACATTAACTAAAGGTGATTCAGTAGGTGATATACACGCTTTTTGTAAAAACCTATGTACTCATATGATGAAAGACTCCAAATATGATTTTAGTATTAGAGTTAATAAGATAGTGGCCACACGTGAAATTAAGTTCTTATCAGGTAAACGTGATATGGCTTTAAGTTTAGATGATCTTAAAAAAGAATATGATGAAATAGTTGTATGTGCCGGAGCTTACACACCAGCATTAGTGCCAGTAAATGTATATCCTATCAAAGGTTACTCAATAACGTATGACAATGCGTACGAAGGTCCTAATATTTCTGTCTTAGATGATGAAAGAAAAATAGTAGCATCACCATTCGCAAATAATATGTTTAGAGTTGCTGGAACTGCTGAATTAGCAGAATGGAATCACGACATACGCCAAGATAGAATTAAACCTCTAGCTGATTGGGTAAAACAAAATACTTTTATAAAAAGAGATAACTATAATGAATGGGCATGTTTAAGACCAATGACACCTGATATGATACCTATCGTAAGAAAAATTAAAGGTGTATGGGTTAATACTGGAGCTGGTCATTTAGGTTGGACTATGGGTATGGCTTTAGCCGAAAGGATATCAAAGGAAATATAATGGAAATAGAAATGTTAAATCAATTTGTAAATCAATTAGCAATGTGTGAGTTATTATCAGCACATGACTTATTGCAACCATCATTGGCATTTGACTGTATGCAAGTTGAAAACTTTATAAAAGAATCATACTTTGATAATAACTATCAAGCTTTCATAGCTTGGTGGGATTCAACCGTAGTACCAATTACAGAGGAATTTAATACTCTGTATCAAGGAACTCAAAATGAAAGTATGTAATTTAAATAGCTTTTACTTTATTAATAAAGTTAAAAATCACGACGAAGTAAAAGAAAAACTTTTGTATCTTATAAAAAATAATGAAGCAGATTCTACTACTTACAATGATGCATTTATCACTAGAACAGATTATCACTTAGACGAAAATCATGAAAGAACATACTTACCACTTTTCTTTGATACAATAGAACCTATTATGCAAGAACAATCTAAGTTTATGTTTACTCAAGAAATGTCAATACACCACGCATGGTTTCAACAATACTGGCAATTTGATAAACACGATTGGCATACACATGGTAAAGCACAATTTGCTAACATTTATTATTTAGAACTACCTGATAAAAATAATAAGACAGAATTTTTTAATGTCTTAGATCAAAAAATAATTAAAGAAATTGAGATAGAAGAAGGTGATTTAATTACCTTTCCTGCCTATATAATACATAGGTCCAATACAAATTCTGAAAAACAAAAAACAGTAATATCATTTAACAGTAGCTTTGAAACTACCGATGCACAGAGAGTAGATAGTTTATTATGAACCCTTTTGAATATGTAAATGCAATTAACTATACTAAGAAAGATATAATGATTGATGACGTGACGGAGAAAGGATATGCTCCGTACATGATTAATAGACAACTATCATACTTTCCAGATACAGTTCTTGCAGCAAATGAAATGAATCGCAACCACCACCTTGACAATCGTTTACAATTTGACTTTTTTATAAATATAGTTAGAAAACGTAAAAGGTTTTCTAAATGGCATAAGCCAGAAACTGTAAGTGATTTGGAAGCAGTAAAAAAATATTATGGCTATAGTAATGAAAAAGCCCGCCAAGTATTATCTCTCCTAACCACTGATCAGATTAATGAATTGAAAAATAAGGTAATGACCGGTGGAAGAAAGTAATATAGTAGAATGGGCTCCAGCTAATATGTTGGAAGTCACATTAAATGAGCCAGATGATTTTTTAAAGATAAGAGAAACATTAACACGAATTGGTGTAGCATCTCGTAAAGACAACAAACTCTATCAATCATGTCATATACTTCACAAGCAAGGTAGATACTTCATAGTTCACTTTAAAGAACTTTTCCTGCTTGATGGAAAGAAATCTAACTTAGAAGAAAATGATGTAGCAAGAAGAAACACAATCGCAACTCTTATGAGTGATTGGGGTTTACTACAAATTGATAAAGCCACAAAGCTAGAACCAATCGCACCGTTAAGACAAATTAAGATTATATCTTTTAAAGATAAAGATGACTGGAATCTATGTCCAAAGTACAACATAGGAAATGGTTCAAAGTAAAAAAAGTTTGTACAGGCTATGTACATTTGAAAAAAAAGTATTATATATATTATAGAGTCGCCGATAACCGGGACTCGTTTAACCTTGCTAGTCAATAGGAGGCAATTATGACTAAGAACTTTATTTATCCAAGAAACGCTTTTTTGGGTTTCGACCACATTTTCGATCAGCTAGAAAATATTCATAGCCACGCGAAAGATACTTATCCACCATATAACGTAGTTAAACACGACAGTATGACGTATGAGATTGAAATGGCAGTAGCCGGTTTCAAGAAAGATCATATAGATATTGAAGTGAAAGATCATGTTATGACTATAATTGGTGATAGACCAAAGCGTAGAGAACAAGACGCTTATGTTCATAAAGGTATCAGTGCTCGAAAGTTCAATAGGTCATTTAGACTGTCTGAATATACAGAAGTAGACGGTGCAGACATTCAGGATGGAATCCTTACTGTTAATTTAAAAGTAGTTCTACCAGAAGAGAAGCGACCTCGTAAAATTAAAATTAATTAACGAGGAAAAAATAAATGACAACTCTAACTCAGACTGTAAGCACAGTCACATGCCGGGTATGCGACGCAATTGCAACCTGGTGCAAACGCACTTTATCAAGTATTCAATACAATAGACAAATGGCAGCTAACAGACGTGTTGCTCAAGATCTTATAGGTCTTGGCTTTCATCATCAGAAGGAGCATGATCAAATACTCCGAAGATTGAATGATCGCACTATTAATGAATATCACGGTAAGTACTAATATGTGGCCGTATACTGAAGAAGAAAATGACTTCATGTCAAAATAAGATTAGGCGGGTTCTTCCCGCCTTTTTTATTATAAATACTAATTTATAGGAGATTTAATATGAATATAGAACAGTTAAGAAAAGAACTTGAAGTGGATGAAGGAGTTAAGTATGAAATATATAATGACCATCTCGGTTACGCTACTTTCGGCATTGGCCATCTGGTCATTGATTCTGATCCAGAACATGGACAAGAAATTGGTACATCTGTCTCAGAAGATAGAGTCATCGAAGCTTTCGACAACGACGTCCAAATCGTGCTCGCAGATTGCGAGCGATTGTACAATGACTTTAATGTCTTGCCGGAAGAAGTCCAACTAATCATTGCTAACATGATGTTCAATATGGGAAGACCTAGACTTTCAAAGTTTAAAGGTATGAAAGCTGGTGTTGATGCACAAGACTGGAACAAAGCTGCAGATGAAATGATTGACTCTGCATGGTATAGACAGGTTCCTAATAGAGCAGGTAGACTTGTAAAAAGGATGAGAGCTTTAGCATGAGTGACGATTTAGATTTTGATTTTGGCTTTACTGCAGTAACTGAAGATGAATTAGATGTAGTTAAAGATGTAACTAAAAAAGCTGAAAGTCTTGGTGCTAATGCATTAAATACACAAGAAAGACTCGATAAACTTTATAATGCTATAACACCACTACTTAATAACCTTAAAAAGAATCCAGAGAAAGAATATATTCTCTGGCCTAATAGACTAGAAAAAGTAGAACAATTCGAAGATCTAATACAAAAGATATATAAAAAGTAAAAAAGTCCTTTACTTTTGTTAAAAACTATGGTATAATATAACTACAATGAAAAATTTTATAACATATTTAGAAGAAGCACAAGGAAAAGGATTAACAATCTTTGACATAGATGAGACTATGTTTATAACTAAAGCTAAAGTTCATGTAGTCAAAAATGGTAAAATTGTCAAGAAGCTTGATAACCAAGAATTTAATACTTATAAGAAAAAACCTGGTGAAGAATATGACTTCGGTGAATTTAAAAACGCAGAGGTCTTTCAAAAAACTTCTACACCAATCGCAAGAATGATTAACAAAGTTAAGGTTATATTGAAGAATGCTACAAGAGCAGGATCAAAAGTTATTATCGTAACTGCAAGACCTAACTTTGATAACAAGAAAACATTTCTAGATACATTTAGAAAACAAGGGATCGACATAGATAAAATCTATGTTGAACGTGCTGGTAACCTTGGCGGTGGACCAGCAGCAGAAAATAAAAGAGTAATATTTAAAAAATACTTAAATCAAAAGATATATAAAAGAATAAGGCTTTTTGATGATGCTAAATCTAATCTTAAAGTTTTTTTATCATTACAAAAAGACTACCCAGATGTTTCATTCGAAGCATTCTTGGCAAAACCAAATGGCTCTGTTTCAAGAGTAAGATAAGGAGAAAAAATGAAATCGATACTGCGCGCAATGGCAGTGGCAACACTGTCTTTGTTTCTTTGTTTACCAGCGTTTGCTGACAAGCTAAAAGTTGGATTTATATATGTAGGACCTATCGGCGACCACGGTTGGACTTATAGACATGATATTGGTCGACTAGATGTTGAAAAACATTTTGGTGATAAAGTAGAAACTATATACTTAGAAAATGTTAAGTATGGACCTGATGCTGAAAGAGCAATAAGGGCTATGGCAAAAGGTGGCGCTGATATTATATTCGCTACATCTTTTGGTTATATGGAACCTATGTTAAAAGTTGCCAAAGAATTTCCAAACGTAAAGTTTGAACACGCAACTGGTTATAAGCAATCTAAAAATATGGCTAGTTATGGTTTAAGATTGTATCAAGCTAGAC
>VMHT01171521.1_pt1 | contig 37226 bp, 52 predicted proteins | sample 4693611 | NCBI WGS metagenome assembly VMHT01 (sample SAMN12280063, study PRJNA550983) | marine metagenome | isolation source: seawater sampled from same location over 5 years 0.02-0.2 micron viral filtrate | place: USA: collected off the coast of southern California halfway between the port... ...
GTCATCATGATCCCAGCAAAGTTCTTCGTATAAAGCATTGAGTTTCTCCATGTCATCATAGAGAGCATTGGGATCAGGCATAATAATTAGAAATGTTTTCTATCTATTCGCCTTCACTCAATACGAAGTAGAATTTGCTTTGGTCTACTGGTGCATTCTCATAAGATGAAATGTCACCATACTGTTTGTGGTCTTTGTAACCTACCATACGACCCTTCGTATTTTGAAGAGCTGACATGAAGACTACGAAAAAGAATACTGCTGGCGCACCAACAAGCAGTGCTCCTCCAATTACATAATAAGTCAGAATTTCAAGTAAAGAGTTTTCCATCAGTAGGTTTCTGAAAGTTGTTCCATAGTATAACCGAGCAGACAGAAAAAAGCAACTGTCGTGACGGTAAAAATAATCTCAGTCATCAGAATCCGAAGACACCAAAGAAGAATACGCTACCAGTTGTAGCATACGAAACGACTGCAGCGACAAATCCAAGCATAGCAGTGCGTCCATTCAATTTCTCTGCCTTTTCTGCATAAGTCTCATATCCATAACGTTGTGCGTCAGTCTCTGAGATATACATTTGAGGTTCTTTAGCAAACAGGTTTTGCTGACCACGGTCATTTGTTGTTACAGTCACGATACACTCCGTAATGTTTCTTTACATATTATATAGGAAACATAAAGTTTTGTCAACACCTATTGAATGGTTTCAACAGCAGCAAGTGCTTTCTGACGAAGGTCTGCAGGAAGAGGAACATAACCAAGACCATCAGACATTGCTTGTGCTTTCTCGCTCAACATATAACGAAGAGTCTCCTTCACACCAGTCTTAGACTCAGGATACGCTAAGACCCAAGTAAGGGAGACAATAGGATATGCGTTGGCACCAGCAGGATTAGCATCAGCACCACGAAGCTGATCGTCAAGGATGATCCTCGATAGACCTGCTGCAGATGTTTCCGCATTTGCTTTGACATAGTTACCTGCCTTGTTTTGTAGGGATACTTGTTGGAAACTATTACTGTTGACAACAAAACCATAATTGAGATAACCAATGGCACCTTCAAGTTGTTTGATACCAGCAGCAACACCACTGTTACCTTTACCACCAATACCAGCAGGCCATGCTACTGCTTTACCAGTGCCGACATTCTTCTTCCACTCAGGAGAGAATGCAGACAGGGAGTTAGTGAAACCTTTTGTGGTGCCACTACCATCAGAACGCCATACAGGAACAATAGTTTTACTATCACACCCGAAGGTAGACCAGTTAGTAATCTTACCAAGATATACATCAGCAAGTTGTGTCTGTGTCATCTTGACTTCACAACCAGGATAGTTATATGCAGGAACAATAGCACCACCAGTCATAGGAATGTGGACCATTGGAATTTTCTGCTTCTCATCACTTACAGCACCATCACTGGCACCAAAGTCAACTGTGTTAGCAATATACTGACGGACACCAGCACCACTACCAACTGCTTGATAGTTTACTTGATTACCAGTCTCTTGATTATATCTTTGAAACCATGAAGTATAAAGAGGAGCAGGGAATGTAGCACCTGCTGCATCAAGTCTGAATGTAGTATTATCCGATCCACTACCACAGGCAACCATCAGAGGAGTGACGGCAGCGATTGTTGCGATTGCTTTGAGTTTCATTTTAGTAAAAAAACTTTTTTATATAGAGACAATTAATACAATTTTAACCATTAAAAAGGGGATGCCATCGCACCCCCAGTATAACATCTAGATATTTACTTGTCTATATTGAATATCAGAAGTTCCACTTAACTCCCAACTTACCACCAACACCAAAATCATCATTATTATCAGCAGTCAGGAAGGAGAGCTCACCATAGACTCCAACATCGTCAGAGACGGGGATGCCAATTCCTGCTTTACCAGATAACTGGGTGTCAGTTTCTTCACCGTCAACGGCAACGAGTGCAGGACCAGCCTGGAGATAGAAAGAAGTAGAACCTGACTCTCCTTCATAACCTATATGGATGTCAGTTGTTGCAGCAGTGTAATCATCGCCAACCCAACCTGCATTTGTCTCTACGTTAACGTAGGGACCGGCTAGGGCAGCAGCTGGAGCAAGGGCAATTGCAGCGGCAGCTGCAGCGATAGTCGTTTTAAACATTTGTTTTACCTTTAGTTACTTGCGGAATGGATACCCGCAGATGAATAGGGACTCGACTGTCCCGTTTGCTTCCCTTTGTTACTTTAATTACTGAAAGACGAAAGGTTAAGTATTTATGTTACTTGAAGTCTCGTAGTATGTCAAGTGGGTGGGTTTGCCGACTCTTGCTGTTGTGCAGCAGAACTTCCAGCAATCCGACCCAAGTAAGGATCATAGTTCATCCACTCTCGTATGTCAACCTCAGTGCCTTGATGCTGCCAATAGTTTGTAAGAGCAGCATGTGGACCCTTATGAAAGACTCCTATGTGCTCTGCATGAATGGTTGATCCTAGTGACAAATTATATAAGAACAAAGGAATGGTGTAAGTCTTACCAGTTTCTAAGATTGTGTCTTCGGAGACTGCTCTGGGTTTTACACCATTGTCTAATTTAAACTTATCACCACGAATGTGATGCTTCATCAGTTTAGCAGCATGATGACGAGAAATCAAGTAAACAGCAGCAGAGAAGTCATTGATAAACTTCAAATGCAACTTAACATGAATGTCACCCGTTGTTATTGCAGTCAGTTGAACACAATCCCAGTCATATGGAAGCAAACCGACAAACTCATGCCAAGCAAAGTTCCAATACCTAACAGGGGAAAAGTCTACATCATCCTCAAGGATCATGCAATACTCATCATCAGTTTCTTCATAGAAATGTTTAATTGCCTTGAGGTGTGACATACAGCACCCCAGTTCATTCTGACTCACATTATCAGGGATTCTGCCCTTTAAATATGAAGACACATCATCTTCTCTACCATCATATCCTGAAATACGAGTATGGTTATTAACATCCCAATACTTAAACTGTTCTTCCATGTAGAACCGTCGATCTTCATCGGCGTCTAGATTCAGCCAATAGATCTTAGGAAGTCCCTTCAGTTTAAAAGTGGACTTATTTTTGTCCATCTTACTAAATGCGTGTCCATCCATCGGGTACTACATCCTTTGTATCGTGATCTTTCGTATAACCATCAGTGCCAAACCACTGTTGAGGAGCAACTACTGTACCCCTATTAGCAAGCCATGCACCCCACCAAGAGAATGAGGAGTTGGCAATAATAAAATCAGAGCAGAGTGTTATAAGACAAAGGTCTACCCTATTGTCTTCATTCTCAGAGATTAGGAAACGATCTCCAGAGAACAACTCTTGCTCATTACACCATGCAGGATCATCTGAAAACACAATCACATTACGATCATCATCAAAGTGCTTCAGTGCCTCTGCATAATACTCAAGAGTACATGGAGGATGATTAGCACTATTAATTACATAGTCGGTACGACGAACATGAAGGGCAATAGGATTATCTACAGTCTTGATCATCTCTTTACAAGGATTCAAAATCTCATCCTTGAAAGTAAAATCATCATAAATCTCTGCTTTAATATGTCTGAAGTATTTTTCTGTTTGAAAATATCCTTGTAGACTTACATTATCAGGACATTGGTAAAACATTTCCTCATCATAGTGAAAATGTCTTTCATGAATAGTAGGTGATTTTCCACCATTCAAAAGTCCAATGTTTGTATTCAGATCAAAGGAATCAAATAACTCCGTGCGAAGCATGTTTCCAATACCGTCATCCACCGCATCTTGGTGGTTGGGGATGGTGATGTCTGTTCCAATATTTCTTGCTATCCCTTTGAGGGCAGCATACTGGAACATCTGATTACCAAGACGACCCATTCGTCCCAGCGCATTAAATCCAATCATTTCAGTTGTGCTTTGCGTGTTTTCAGATAATCCTGATTCTCATAATACTCTTGAAGTTGTGCTTTGTCAAACTCCATTAGAGTATCATGCAGGTTTTTGTTGTTCTGGATAAATGGATTTGTGAACCAAGAGTTATTAGTTCTCGCATGTTCTATATGATATACATGTGCATCCATCCTACACACATTATATCCTAGTTTGTGGAACCTAAAGTATCTTTCATCATCCTCATATCCATATGCGATGAAGTTTTCATTCTCTAGTCCACCTTCAATATATTTTTTAGTGGAGAAGAACTGACAGAATCCATACTTAGCATCATAGACCCTAGAACTCTTTCTAAGAATAGAGAGATCATAGTCGCCATTGATAAACTCAGATACTAGTTCATCAGTAGCAAAGATTTGGAACTGCCAATTACCATCACCGTAAGGATAAACAACATCACACTCACCAGAAGTAATTTTTTCTTCAGACATTACATATGATTCTAGTGGCAGAATAATATCACAATCATAATTTACCACTACATCTGTGGTAGTCATCATGACCATATCATTTAGCAATCTAGTGCGATGAAAATATTCTTCCGGGTTCTCTTCAAAAACATGTGTCAATCTATCTACTTTATCACCAACACATTCTCTAATCTGTGGTAAGGCACTCTCAGCAAATACAGAAGTTTTATCAGACTCTTTTACAATAATCTGACAATCTGTATTATCAAGAAGATAAATTGAACTGACAATAACATTTCTAAGTCTATCATCCGTTTCAATCCTGAGAGGGACAATAAAAGTAGTGTTAGATAGTTTCGTCATACCACCTTCCAACCTTCAGGAATCAAATCATCCATATGATAGTGATCATACTGCGAACCAAACCACTTCTTAGGTGCGATCACAGTCTTATCAGGATTATCAATCAACCATGCACCCCACCAAGAGAATGAACTGTTGGCGATGATAGCATCAGTACAGAGAGACATTAAGCATAGATCAGTCCAGGGCACTCTCTGACCATCATCAAGTTCATCAGTGCTCTCAGAGAGAATAAAACGATCTGATTTAAAGAAGTCCTGTTCCTGACACCATTCAATATGGTCTGAAAAGACGACTACAGGAATATCCTCAGGAAACTCTGCAAGTGCTTTCTCATAATAATCAAATGTGCAAACAGGGTGCGTTGCTTCTAGATTCACATATGCCCAAGGAAGTTTGGGATCACCACGACGGATATGTAAGAAGATCTTACGATCACCCTCAATACTATCCATCATTTCCTTACAGGGTTGATAGATAGAATCTTGAAACTGAAAGTCCTCACGAAGTTCTTTCTCTACATTCTCAAAATATCTTTCTGTTTGAAAATATCCATCAAGGTTTACATTATCAGGACACTCATTAAAGAGTTGTTTGTTAAAATGAAACTCCTTCCAGATAGCCCAGGGAAGATTATCAGGAATACCATGATGCTCCTCTGTGGCACCAGTCATCTTGAATGTTTCAAACATACAATAGTTGTTCTCACACCCATACTCATCCACACCAGACGTGCCTGGAGGAGGGATGACCCAATCAAACCCACGATTAGCAGCAATACCTCTTAGAGAAGCATATTGGAACATCTGGTTGCCAAGACGACCAGACTTACCAAGTTTATTAAACGATAGCATCAGACATACTCCTTCTTCATTTTATTATATACCTTTCTAATACCAACATCAATAGTAGTCTTAGGAACCCACCAATTTAAAATGTAATTATCTGCCTCATTTCTTTTATCCATCTGAACACTATCCTTTGCTAGACCAGGTTTGATATCAATATCATAATTACCATCAACAGCAAAACATCCTTTAATAATAGAGGCAACTTCTTTGATTGTTTCTGATCTAAATGATGTGATATGAAGTGGATCTTCTGGTTTGAAGTCAGTATAGTTTTCCATAACTGTCTCCAATGCTTCACAGCAATCTTCAGCATAGAGAAACTGTCTTTCTTCTGTACCATCAGTCAACATTTCAAATTGGCCTTCTTCAAAACCCCTACGGATGAAGTCAGTGATAACATGTGCTTTTTCATGATCCTTTTCGATTCCATAGACATTCCAGAACTTAACAGTCAGTCCTTTGAGTGCAGTGGTATGAAGTTCACCAACACGTTTCATCACACCATAGGGGGAATATGACATGTTACTCATCTGAGAAGAAGCAAAGATAAATCTCTTCTTATGCTTTTCAAGTAGACGGAAAGTATTCGCCATCATACGAGTATTGTTATTTACAAACTCAAAAGTATGTTGGTACTTCTTTAGATATCGTGAACCACCTACATCAAAGGCAAGAAAGAATACAAAGTCAGCATACTGAATTGCATTCTCTACTACCGTATTAGGTGTCACTCTCAAATCATATTGAACACCATTTACAATATCAACATTGCTTACATGATGTCCCTTATCTTTTAAGTAATCAGATAGGTATGCACCGATCTGTCCAGCAGATCCTAGGATTGTAATATTCATATACTCAAATCAATTGCCGTAAGTGTGGTTTGCTACAAAAACTTTAAAGTTCCAATTGTGTTTTTCATACTCTAGATTATTAATGACCTTAGCATTATAACCTAAGGAAGAATCAGGAGTAAACATTGGACACCCTTCTTCGGTGATCCTTTGTAAGTTAGAATAGATTGTACCATATTTATCCATCACTTCGGACCCACCCCATGCAATAATGTCAAGAATACCGAAATCTTTTACTCCAGTTTGTATCCAATCTGGTCCTACTTGCATATCAAATACATGAAGTTTATTTGGATCATAATCTTCAAACTGACCTGGAGACTTTAAGAATACAAGATCAGATCTCATACGAATCACATAGTCATACTTAAAGTTATTCTCTTCCTCATATTCTTTCTTGAGTTTGATTGCTTGCTCAATCCCATAGAACATAGAAATCTGATTGTCCTTTGGATGAGTTGCTACCCATTTCGTTTGCCATGTGTCATTGAACATGTCGGCAAAGTATCTGGGTTTCTCATACTTAATCTTTTTTGGTTTCCAGTTCTCGTCAATCCATTCCTTGACACCAGCATCTGGCCAAGTGCCCTGACCAACGTCAGTTCTAAACTGAGTACCTACAAGATCTTCGTCAAACCACATATGTGCAAAAACGTCTACGTCGTTCTGACCTAGACGAAAGTGTTGCTTATGATTTTCATGACACTCTCGATAACTCCTAGGTCTTCCAGAGTAACATAATGCAATTCTTGTCATGGTAACATATGGGGGTAATCTGTACAGATGCCATAAGGCACTTCATCAATATTATGTTTGAAGCTATCAATAAGATCCCACTTAAGTAGTGGGATAATGGTCTTATCATCAAAGGTCTGCTCTACATCGTGCAACCAAATTTTTCCATTTGATGTGTATGAATATGGATCACCAGTATGACAGAAGGATTGAAATATTTCACAGGTCTTTGCTGCTTCTACATTTTTACAGTGCAACCAAAGATTATCTTCTCTTTTAAATAACCAATTCCAAGTTACTTTATACTGTGGTTCATCATGACCCAACCAATACTCACCATCGATAACCCATACATCAATCTCTACATCATACCCATTACCAAGAGCACAATCAATATAACTAGGAGCATTCTCTCTACCAGGAACTCTTCCTCGGATATTACCTCTGTGAGATATAATTCTCATACTTCCTCAATGCGTAATGATTTGTCCTCAATGAAGAGATCATAAAATGGTTTGTCAATACGAAGTTCATGATACTTACACCCCCAATCTGATAGTTGTTGCTGTGTCAGATTAGTCCAATCAATCTGTTTTCTACTTCCTCTTGCTGTCCAATACACAATTGTATTTCCTTGGTCATACAATTCATTAATCTTATCAATGTTATTTTGAATTGGTTTTGCTTTGGTGTAATCGTGAGTTGTTCCAAAGTCTGTAGATGATTCTCGATTACAAATCGTCTCATCAATATCAACATAAATCACTTTCATTGATACATTTTTCTCCTATGTTTTTCACTGGGACATTTGTCTATCTCATTAACCTGCTCCCTCGTAAGGAAATTGGTTTGCCCAAGAACCTTAGATCCAATAAAAATCTCTGCAGATTTTTCACACATCATTGTAGAAGCAATACATCCTTTATAAGAAGAGGATGCTGTTATTATACCATGATTTTCAAGTAATATCAATTTAGGAAAGTATTGATACTCTTCAACAAATACAGTTACATACTTTTTAATTTGTTCACGTAATGGTTTACCTGGCATTGCATAAGGAACTACACAAGATTTAGCACCATTCCTCACTACTTGATCAGGAAACAGTCTATGATCTGCAAAGGAGTAGATCTGCTCAGAGCACAGCACCTGCATCACCTTTGTTGGATGAGTATGAGCAATGAAGTTAATATCTTCAAACTCTCTCAAAATCCATGCATGAAAACCAGTTTCAATACTTGGTTTTGGTCCCAATGAATCAAAGGGCACACCAGTCATCTTACATGCAATCATGTCAGTTTTTCCAAGATTAGTTAATGAAGCACCACTTGCCTTCATCCAAAAACTGTCGCCGTCTCTTACAGAGACATTCCCTTCACCACAAATGACGTAAGGATCCAATGCCCATGCAAGTTCTAAAATTGAGGTATCCATCTGCATAAAAATTTGGATAGTTTATTTAGATCTACTTTCCAAGGAGAATTGAGTCCTCCAGAGATTGACAGTGACCCATCATTCTCAATAGATTCTTCTTTCTTGTCAGTAAATTCAGTATACTCAAAATGAGTAAGGTCTGTATGTTCCATAGAATATCCAAATCTAAAATTCACATCAAAGAAAGTTGGACTATCAATGGAGAAAACTTTAGTTTCTGGTGGAGAGAATATGACATTGCACATTCCACCACCAATTGGACCTGCAACATACTTTGCATTCCTAAATATACCAACCTTTTCTTCCATTGTCAAGTTCTCACAGAACACTTCTTTGAAACCCCGACTAATAAACATTTCTGCAACTTCATCTTCATTGATACACTTACGACGTTCCGTATAGTTCGTTCCAATGTTTGATGTGTCACCATTTAACCAAGTGCGACGAGAGACATAGATTTTCTCAGGTCCCACATAATCACTCTTCATCCGACTGAGAATATTAAACACTCCTTTATGTGGAGGACAATTAGATAATCCATTGTGCGTCAGTGATGATGAGACACATACACTATTATACATCACATCAGTATCAAGAAATACTACATCCTTTTTAGTAATCCCCAACATTGCAAGACTATCCCACACAAATGGATAGAGATCATCTTGTCCTTCTGGGGGACTGACAAGTAGTTTCATATCAGGATGCATATATTTTTCATTGAAGTAAGAATACAGATATGGCAGAGTATCATATATGAAATGATAATAATTTGACATATTATATACAAAGTAAAACATTGGAACATCACATGTTTTTCCTAAGGGAACATGTTCTATCTCATAATTCATGTCACCAGTTTCATATACGGTTCCTCTATCAAGAGACATAAACTTTTCTCTAAGAGGAAGATATAATTTTTTATTTTGATAAGAATAAACAAGAGGTAATGGATAATGTTTTGACAGTCCAGTAATTTTTACACAACTAAGATATACAACTTCTATAATTCTGCCATTTTTATCCGTGGTAGATATTCTTCTTGTTGGACCTTGGTCCCAATATCTAATTGGTAAAGTAATCTTCATCGTATGTGTAAGGATGCCAATTCACTTTATGAAAAAACTCTTGCCAGTATCTATATGTCTTGAGATCATTTGGTGTTCCCCAACAGATGTAATGATCAATCTCAAAATTCTTTACAGTGTATCCTAACTCAATGGCAGCATTTAACAAACTATCAACATAGAATTCACCGTTTACTTTCTCATTCTTTTCAAATAATTTTGTGAGAGATGTATTATAGACATTCTTATCTCTAAAGAACATAGTTCCCACTATAGCATATTCATCTATGGGGTTCTCTCCAGTAAACTTTTTGACGTTTACTTTTTTAATAGTATCATTATCATCAACTTCCAACCATGAATACATGTTGGGATTGTGATGTGCTGTATAGTTATTTCTATAGCTCCATACAACAATATCATTATCCTGATCTTCAATCAAGTCAGCAAATTTGTCAGAGTCATACAGTGCTCCGTTGTCACATGCAGAAAGTAGAATTGAAGTGTCATCTTCAATCTTTTCTACAATCATTGCTGTTGTGATAGATTGACCTTCCTTAGGAGTTTCCTTCAACCATACAACTTCTGGATACTCTTCTAGTGGCATCATACTTATATGAGATTCAAGAGCTCCGAAAATAGTTTTATCCGTCTCTGGAAGACATCTTAGTGCCTGATCAACCATGTACCCACCATTAACCATAAGAAATGGTTTTGGCACACTATATCCTTCTTTAAAAAATCTACTACCAGCACCTGCCATAGGTAATGCAGTGACACATCCCTTTAATTTCAACTTACTCTTGACATCAATCACTGCACGATAGTAATCAGACCATTGCTGATACATCTTCACATCTAGTGGTGTTCCCCACTGAAGCATATTTGGGACCTCATATACAGTGTTATATAATCCATCCCTGATCATCAGATTGTGAACCAAACTGACGTAATATTCACCATTAATATTAACATCTTCATCAATTAATTGTTGAAAGTAGTGCTTAACATACTTACCTTTCTTAAAGTAATAAGTTCCAGTCGAAGCATACTCTGACATCTTGTCGTCAGTAAATGGTCTTTTCTCACGTATCTCTTCAATTTGAAATGAACCCTCTCTCAATCTGCAGAAAGCATAATTATCACTGCCCAACATATGAGGATGGAATCCAGTGTAGGAAATCACGCAACCATCACAATCAGTATCATCTATGTAAGATACAAAATCATTATAGTCCCACTTCATTGAGAAATCACAATAGTTGACAATGACTCGTTCCTCATCATCAATATCATTCAATGCCTGAAGAACACTGTGAACTGGACCTAACTTGTGAGGATCAATAACTCTAATCGAAGATCCTTCAGGGAGTTTGTAAAGTAAAAGACCTGCAACATCTGTTTCATCATGATGTTTCCTATTCAGAATGCAGACAAACTCAGTGTCTTTAGGATACAGGTCAATGATATGTTCAATGACAGTTTTACCATCAATCTCTAAAAGATATTTCGGCACTGTGTATCCAGCATCCACAAACCTGCGGCTCATACCAGACATAGGGATAACAACTTTCATATCAATCTCCTTTAATTACTCTATAACTGTCTTCATCAAAATGTTCTGTGGAAAATTCAAAAAGTTCAGATGGTTCGACTGCAATCATCTGATGTCTCAGTCCACGATAGATGTGAAATTTATCTCCTGGTTCTAGGATACAGTCATTTGCTTTTGCTAAGTCATCACTATCACCATAGTATAAAAGTATTCTACCAGACTGCAGATAAAATGTTTCATCCTTTAAGTTATGATAGTGCCAAGAGCATCTCTTCCCCTCATCAAAGAAAAGGAGTTTACCACAATACTCCTCAGTATTGACAATCCATTTTTCATATCCCCATCCTTTAGAGACATGTTTAATTTCCGAAGAAGTCATCAGAGTGGATTCCTTTATCATCTATGTAGTAGTCTGCTGCAGGTTTTCCAAGAAATAATTGATGATACTTACATCCCCACAAACTTAATTGTATCTCAGTAAACTCATAAAATTCTTTCGTTGCCAAATCCACAATATTATTGTACCGACCCATTCCTCTGGCAGTCAGATATACAATAGTGTGACCTTCATCATATAGTTTATTTATTTTATCAATACGATCCTGAATTGGTAATGCCTGCTCATACCTCATCTTATCTGTAGGACCAGGAGTGCATATAGTACCGTCGATATCAATCACATATCTCATTTACATCCCTCTCAGATAATACATAGGTTCCAAAATGTGTTACAGCAATCGCAGCTGCTTTATTTGCATACGGTATTGCTTTCTCTATTTTAGCATACAAGAGATAAAAGTAAACAAGTGCAGATAAGAAAGTGTCGCCAGCACCACAAACATCAAATACTCCTACTCCAACTCCTGGATAGTTTTTTCCTTGATAGTCTGCTCCATTAGAACCCTTAGTCATAATAAGATTGTCACAATTTTTTTCAATCAGTTTATCATATTCATCTTCATTAATTTTAATGTATGCTCCATCAGACGGTAGTTTCGTTTTTTTACTATCAATAAAGACAGGTCCATCAAACCACTCAACTAGTTCAAACATTCTCTCAGTTGTAATAAATCCCTTATCATAATCCGATATGACAAGGGCATCAAAGTTATCTTCTGGTAGATCATAATCAAGAGGTTTATTAGAATCCTCCACGTCAACTCTAAGAAGTTGTTGGTTATATCTTTCATCAATAAATCTACGTTTAACAATCTTTTCTTCCTGAGTAAGAATGTAAACCTCAACTCCAAATGACATAAGATTTTCTCTTACATTCCATGCCATTCCTTTCTGAGTTTCTACTCTAGTTTTCTTAAGAATAGGTACTGGTGCTTCTGGATTGAGTCTTTCACATACTCCATAAACATATTCATCGGTACAACTATCTCCGATCAATAATACTTTGAATTGTTTTTGTTGTGGCATAATCACCTATTCGATCAAAGAATCTAAGTTCAGCAGCATAGTAAGATCCAATTACAGACTTTCCTTTCCAGTCTGATCCTACAATCATTATATCAGGTTTATATGATTTGATCATACATTCTAACTCTTCGTCACACGAAAAAGTATCGACACCATCTACTGCTTTTAAATTTTCAAGAAAAAACTTTCTTTCTTCTTGACTATGTATAGGTCTGGTAGGACCTTTCTTTTCCTTTACTCTATCATCCGTATCAATCCCAACTAATAAAAAGTCTCCCAAACTTTTTGCATAGTTTAGGAGTTCAATGTGTCCTCGATGTAGAATATCAAACGTTCCGTTGACAAAGATATGTTTCATAGACTTTACGAATTCCATTTACTAAACCAGTATATTCAATAGGCAAATTACTTGATTTTCCAACATATGGGAATATGGGATGCTGTCCTTCAGATTGAATGTCAACCTTATAAGGTCCTAGATGATTAATAATCTCAGCAATATCACTGAGCATGTACTTACGATCGTAAACACAGTTCACATCTTTTGGTCCATAATTACCGTCAAGATAATACTCAATAATCTTGTAGAGATCGTCAGCAAAGATAAAATCCATCTTCCGATCTTTGATAAGTCGAATAGGTTTCTTGTCAATGTATTGATTGATGTTAGTGTTAAAGAATCGTGTGCTCTCCTCATGCTCACCAAAACATCCAAAGATGCGGAGGTTCACACCCTTTGGATTATCTAATACACGTTTGGCAATAACATATTTTGAAAATCCATATGGATCACTTGGAATAACTTTACCAAAGTCCTCTGGTGAGGGTTCATCAACGGGAGCAGGACGACCATATGATGCACCACTATCCAAATTGATGAACATGTCAGTCTGATCAACATACTTATACAGGGTCTCAAACATATTGAGATTAGTATACAGAACTCTATAATCATCATCAAGGTCTCTTCTACCACCGACAATGGCAGCATGAATGATTGCATCATAGTGTTGACCATCATCAAATAGAGTAGCAACTTCTTCATCAACTTGAAGACGAATCTGAGTTGATCTGGGTCTAACTACCTCATATCCTGCCTTCTGAATGAAGGGAATAATCTGACGGCCAATAAAACCATTACCACCAGTGAAAAGAATCTTTTTACTTGTCATGTTTCCAACCTGCTCCTTGTCCTAAAAGTTTTTCAAGTTCTTCGTCTTTGATCTCATAGAAGTTCTCTTGTGCAGGGAACTGAAGATCACGGACCTCATTAACATAATCAGTGAGAGCAGACTGAATCATTTGACCTGCTTCACAATATCGTTTCACAAACTTAGATTTAAACTCCCAGAAAAGTCCAACCAAGTCATGCATAATAACCAACTGACCATCAACTCTGTCGCCAGCACCAATACCATATACTGGAATTTGAAGATTGGTTGCAATCATCTCAGCAGACTCTCTAGGCATACCTTCAAGAAGAAGGAAAGTACATCCAGCATCTTGTAGACGCAGAGCTTGATCAAGAATAACTTTTGCTTGGTCAGCAGTCTTTCCCTGAACACGATACCCGCCCAGTTTTGCACGGGTATGTGGAGTCAATCCTAGGTGACTCATCACCATAATACCAGAATCACAGATTGCCTTGATACGTTCTACCATACAACCTTCAACCTTCACAGCATCCATACCTGCTTTGATAAAGTCTCCCGCATTTCTTACTGCTTCTTCATTAGAGATTTGATATGACATGTAAGGCATATCACCTACAGTGAATGCACGGCTAGAACCACGGGACACTGCTCCAGCAGAACGAAGCATATCATCCATAGTCACTGGGATGGTGCTCTTGTACCCTAGAGTAGTCATACCAAGAGAATCACCAACAAGAATCCAATCAACACCAGCATTATCCGCCATTAATGCTTGTGGATAATCATATGCAGTAACACCAACAGTCTTTACATTGTTCTTTTTTTGTTTGCGTAACTTTAGAATAGTTACCTTATCTTTATTATCAGCAGGCATATTAGTCTAAGGGCTTAATAATCATGTTATCATAAAATTCCTTTCTTGACAAGAAAGGATACATATCTTCTAAAGGTGGTGCGCTAATCGTACCATCTGCATTTTTTCTACCTTGCATCGTAGGAACAACTTCTTGACATCTCTCACAAAGAACCTCACATATAATAGGACCACCATAGTCAAGAGTAGTTTGGACTGCATGGTCTAAACCTTTTGCATCAGCATAAATGTGCTGAATACCAAAACTCCTTACCACATCACGGATGCTTGGGATGGAGACACCACTTTCAGCATCTGTTCCAATTTCCCTACCCTCAAAGAATTTCTTTTGAGTTGTACGAATAGAGAGGTATCCATCATTATTCCATACAAACAACTTGATAGGAAGATTGTAGTGTTTAATAGTTTGCAGTTCCTGAAGGTTCATCATAAACGAACCATCACCCGTCACACCGATCACTTCACCGTCTTTTGCAAATGATGCTCCAATACATGCAGGGATAGTAAATCCCATCTCTGCCTGAGAACTAGAGGTGATATACCTCTGCTGTTCCTTAATATGAGTTGCTTGAGAGCAAACATAAAACGCAGAACCAGCATCTGAAATTACCACATCGTTAGAACGTTTACGGTCATTCAAAACCTTCATGAAGTAGTAAAGATCTACTTTCTCAGATGGATTTATATCAGGACAGACTGGCCATTGATCCCTCCAACACAAACATGTTTCATTCCATTCACTTCTAGGTCTAGAGAATCTAGATGTGTTAAAGAAATCTTTAGCATCACGATGAACAAATCGATCAATCTTTACAGTTTCTTTCTCATGTTCATCCTTATCAATATCAACCACAACTACCTTTGCTTCTCTTGCAAACGTCGTGTAGTTATATCCAGTCACGGGTACAGGAAGACGACATCCAATGACCAATAGCAGATCACAATTCTGCATCGCAAAGTTTCCAGCACGCGTGCCTTTGACACCTACCCTACCAATATAATTAGCATCATCTGATGAGATTAAATCTACTGCATTGTATGATGTAACAACTGGAATGTTGGTTCTCAAGACAAAGTTTTTAAATTCATCTCTAGCATCAGCACAGTTGATACCATTTCCAGCAAGAATCAAAGGTCTTTCTGCTTTCTTTACAAGATCCTCAACAGTAATATACTCAGCACCTTGTACGTCCATAGGAATGTCAACCCAAACAGGACCAGGACGACCATGAGTTGCAATGCGTATCGCATCTTTCATTACATCATCAATATCTTGAGGGTCATTAACTACCACTGCATACTTAGTGATAGGTTTTACAATATCAATAATATTTGCTTCCTGTACACCAAGATTTCTGACACCCTCTGGTGCCATGTGAGGTCGGTTTACATTACCAGACACAAAGATAACAGGAACACTATCCTGCCATGCATCTAGAAGTCCTGTGATGGCATTTGTACCACCACATCCTGTAGTTACATTAACTGCTGCCAGACTATTATTATACTTAGCATATGCAACAGCACCCATTGCTGATGCTTGTTCATGATGATTACAAATTGGTTTGATCTTAGAATGTGCTGCTACAGCATCATTCAAAAACATTGCTCCACCACCAGTTATAAGAAAGATGTGTTTACATCCTGCCTTATAGATTTGGTCAATCACATAATCTGCAACTCTCATTTCTCAAAAGAATCAACAACAGTTCCAACATAATCAATCATATCCTCAGTGATCGTAGGAGAACAACCAACAAAGAATACTAAGTCAAGCACCTTACAAGCATTCGGATAATTCCGATAGTAATCAAGGTGACGATATCCAGGATGCATCAGAATATTACCAGCAAAATAGTTACGAGTCTGAACTTTATTATCTTCCAGGTGTTTTGTTAGTCTAACCTTAGTATCTGCACTATCACAGATAATAGGAACACCAAACCAACTAGTCTCTGCTTTGGGCAATTCGTTTACACTGCGGACTCCAGGGATGCGTTCAAAGATTTCCTGCATCAGAACCTTATTCTTACGACGCAGACGATGAATCTCATCTTGCTTAGTCAGTTGCACAGTACCAATAGCACCTTGGAAATCCATAGGTTTCAGATTGTACCCCATCTGAGAGTAAACATACTTGTGATCGATAATACCATCATAGTTTTCGATCCACTTATCAAATCGCTTACCACATGTTCCACATGCAAGGAGATTTTGTGTACCAACACAGTAACAATCACGCCCCCACCATGCCAAACTGCGGGCAATATTGATCAGTTCCTCATCATCGGAGGAGATCATACCACCCTCACCTGTGCAGATATGATGAGCAGGATAAAAAGAACAAGAAGCAGAAATAGAGTGATCAGTAAGAAAAGAACCATTCCACTTACTACCTAAACTATCACAGTTGTCAGAGATCAACATGATCTTATTACGATCACAAATACCCACAATCTCATCAACATCATATGGGTTGCCAAGAACAGGAGAAGAAAAGATACCGCGAGTCTTAGTAGAAATCTTTTCCTCAATTTCTTCCAGGTTCCAGTTTAGATCAGAGAAGTCAATATCAACAAAGATTGGTTTTAGACCATTCTGAACAATAGGGGCAATGGTAGTAGGAAAACCAACGCATGATACAATGATCTCATCACCATCCTGCCAACCAAACCGTTTCTTCAAAGCAGCAATCATAATCAAGTTGGCAGAACTACCAGAGTTTACCATTAAGGAATATCCTTTATTAAATTGCTTAGAAAATTTTCTCTCAAACTCATACACCTTTTCACCAGATGCCAACCACTTACCATTCAAAAGTCCGTTGACAGCTGCTCCCAACTCTTGATTATCCCAGTAAGGACCAGAATAGTAAACTGGGTTGCCTGGTTCCCATTTACTATTAGCAAAATAAGGAGGGTTCACACCCTCAAGTAGTGCTTCAATATCAACCATTTTGAACCTCATTCAAGTAGTCATTAACTTCATCAGATACGACAGAGGACAACCAATTTCTAAATCCACCTGCTCCTCTATTTAATTGTGCTGCAGCATGTCCACCAGCTTGGTGCATGACTTTGATACACATCGGTTCCCCTGTTTTAGGATCGTCAAGGTATAGTCTATCACATTTTACGTAAATTTGCGACCAACTTTCCCAATGATTATCGTTCTTACCCCAATGATTAGAGATACCATAGGAAACATTTGATCCCATGGCATCTACAATCTTAGTAGTATATTCTCCTGAGTGAAATATTTGATTCAGGGTATCTTGTTCATCACCAATACCATGAGCATAAGGATTAACTTCTGTTTTAATCTTGGCAGACTGCTTGTTTACATCGTGCCAGTCTACCCAGAACTCTTTGTTGTTAGCACCAATCATGCCAGCATTAATGAAGTTTTGAATTGGAATCTGCTGACCATTTCCAAAGGGTGGAAGATGAGTAATCGTTATACCAAAGTCATGTCCAGATGCTTTATCTAAAGAGTTATTATTTCGGACTCCAATAATATCTTCTTCACTCTCAAAGAACTCAGTCATTGGTCCAGTGACAACAGCATCAGCATCCAAATGAACAACCATATCGTATTCCTCAACAAAAGGAAGACAAGTAGCTGCCATCATCCAGATAGGTTTCATCCATGGCATTTCGGAATGTATTTGCTCAGTCATCTTTGTGTCAAAGATAACGTGATCCACCTCTGGATGAAAATGTTTAATTGAGTTAGCTAGTTTTTCTACACCCAAAAGTTCTGCGTAATCATCAGTACACCAAGTAGAAACTAAAATCTTTTTCATTTTTCCCCCATAATCATAAATGCGTTATTTAAATCAATACCAGACACAAAAATATTCTTATATCCCTTATCAATCATGTAATCATAAATGAACTCAGGTTTAAAGCAATGCTTATGTCTTCTGTTGTTCCAAGGTCTCCAATACTTCTGACTGTAATCAGGAAGATAGAGGAACAATGTACCACCAGGTTTGATACATTCATACCAATAGTTCATAGTTTCAACCCAATCTGGCACATGTTCTAGACAATGACTAGAAAAAATGTAATCTACTAGAGATGGTGGTAGATTATCAGCGTGCCATGGATCATCAAAATCAAGATCAATAGGAGTTGCACCAGGAAATGCCCACTCCTGCTTCATACATCCAATATCATATCCACTTCCACTACAAACATACTTAGCAAATGGAATAGCAAACTGCGATGCATTACCAATCGTTTGAAAGTATGGATATGTATCTCCTTTATACTCTACTACTTGCATATCATTTCATATGGTGTGCTGAAAAGGTAATCAATCTCTTTCTCATTCTGCTCATTATGTGCGACAACTACGTATCTCTCATAAGAGGTGTCCAGAGTATCAATAATATAATTCAAAGAAGTGTTGATTGTAAACACACTCTTTGCTTTCTCAAAGACTTTACACCAATCAAGCAGTGTAAATCCATCAATGTATTGAAGTTCTACGACAGGTAAGTCATAGTTTTCTGGACGCATCAGTTCACAATTTCTATTCTCATTATAGAGATTATTGATGAACACGAACTCAGAATCATCTTTGAGACCAAGGACATTATAATACAGATCGTTCTCTTTATCAAACTTTCTATCAAAAGTAAACCCACTCTTCCAGTCAGTGTGATCCATATTCAAGATACTATACTTAGAAGACATAATCTTATCATCACCAATACCCCATAAATGAGGTCTCATGATACCAAGGTATACAAAGTTAGGAGTAATGACGACTGCATCCTGACCATAGTATTCCTTACCAGGAAAGTTGTCCTCTCTAGAGCAGAAAGTAATACCTTTGATATAATCACCTAACCATAAAATATCATCCCTAAGAGGCCAAATGATTTGATACCCCATAGAGATGTATTTCTTTGCAACTGATTGGAGATAAAAGATATCTCCAATACCAGCCCAATGATGTATTAGACAGATTTTATTCAAAGTAGGTCTCCCAAATAAAATCTTCTAGCATTTCCATCTTCATTGCACGTTCAAAGTTGTCTTTGATTGCAGGTTCCATAGATTTATAAAGATCTTCATCTAGTTCTTCAATATCAAACCCATCCTCAAGGAAGATAATACCATCTGGATTAAACCACTTGGTAATACTAGGAGTGCCATGGTAGATAGGAACAGTTCCAGTCAAGAAACAATCAAGAATCTTTTCTGTAAACCAGTCATCAGCATTCTCAATAGCAACTGAGAACATATAGTCTGCTAGCGCCTCCTCTTTATATTCTACCTCATTGAATCCACGTCCAAACAAAGGAGCATAGTCCTTCAGTTGTTCCAGCATATGCATCCTCTGCTGGTGACCAGGAAGGTGAGACTTATTAGATGCAATAATAGAAACTAGTTTGTTCTTAGGATAGATCTGTGGTTCACGGATCCAAGATCCATTACCAGGAATCCAGCAGAACTTCTCATGCAATTCACACAGTTCTTCATTCCAAGTAAAGATCTTCTCATATGCATTTACATATACATCAAGATTATTCTTAATCTCTTCAAAGAGTGGATTAAGAATCCAACAGCATTCAAGAAGAATAGCATACTTTTTCTTACTCACATTATCCTGTAGTCCTGCAGGAATGAATCTATCGACATAGAATGTTTCATCGTCAGGAGTCAGGTTATTAAAGGTAAGTTGCTGATTACCCTCTCCTTCATGAATCCACTTGATATACTTAGATTCTTTTCCATGTGTCGAATATCCTTTATTCCCATTAGAAAGGTGAACGAAGGTATCGTTTAGCAGTTTAAAATTTTTCATTTCAGTAAATACTTTTCCCTATTGAATGAATCTAGTTCTCTATCGTTTCTCACAAAAACAGAGTCTCCCCACTGCTCATAGCTATAAGAATCTGACATCTCCTTAAGACTAAAGTTTCTTTTATCTAACCACTCTACAATAACATCATGAGATGCACCAGTATTATTTCTATCATCAAGTGAAGTTTCTAGAAAAATAGTATTGATATATTTAAGATTATTTTCAAAACCTTTCAAGATTTCAAGTTCAGCACCCTCAACATCAATATTTAAAAAGTCATATTGATTCATATCAATATTATTTTCTTCAATCAATGTAGATAATTTCTTTGTCGTAACATCAACGTAACCACCTCTAGACAGTTTTGCTGACAGGTGAGCAGAATATGCAACTGGGTTCAATGTTGAACAATCATTCGCAAGATAAAATTGTTTCTTTAGTCCATCCTCACTAAAAAGACACTCATTAAAACAAAGATATCCACACTCATCAGCAACTGGTTTTGCCATAGTGTCATAGACAAACTTATTGGCTTCTACACCAACAACTCTAGTTCCAACAAGTTTAGTATAACAATCATGCTCAGGAAAGTCATATAATCCAACATGAATGATTCCTTTCACATCAAGGTTTAATCTTTCAAAGATACCAGTATATTCTGCAGTTGGATGATCCCATGTGGCATATCCAGTCTCCTTATCATAAGAAGCGTATGGTCCTAATTTACTCATGTTAAACGGGGTGATGAAAAGGGGTGTAGTTGTCAGATTGAATTTGAGAATTAATCCAATGATATGTGTAACGAATACCTTCTTCAAGAGTTTGTGAGTAATCCCAACTAAGTTCTTTACGAATTAAATCATTGTTAGAATTACGACCACGAACTCCAAGAGGTCCATCAATATGAATCTTAGAAACTTCTTTTCCTGCAACTTTAGCAGCAGTATCTACAAGTTGATTGATGGTTACCATCTCTTCAGAACCAATATTAACCGGTCCCATAAAGTCGGATTGCATCAATCTGTAAGTTGCTTCAACGCATTCGTCAACGAACAAGAAGGAACGAGTTTGTAAGCCATCTCCCCACACCTCGATTGCTCCACCCTGCTCCGGGAGGTAAGCAACTTTACGGCAGATTGCAGCTGGTGCTTTCTCTCTGCCACCGTCCCAGGTCCCTTCAGGACCAAAGATGTTGTGATACCTAGCAATCCTAACAGGGATGCCATGGTTGCGATTGTAAGCAAGGTAGAGACGCTCACTAAAGAGTTTCTCCCATCCATATTCTGAGTCTGGGTTTGCGGGGTATGCTGATTCTTCACGACAATTAGGATTATCAGGATCTAGTTGATTGTGCTCTGGATACATACATGCTGAACCAGAGTAGAAAATCTTAGTGGGTTGCTCAAGTGTAGGACGATTACATTCCGTCCATTCTTTGTCTACACCATCAAAGGTTTCATTTAATTTACGTTGTTCTTCAAGAACGTTCAGATTAATAGTGACAGAATTCTGCATGATGTCAGCATCATTCTCACCACTAAAAACAAAACCTGCGCCACCCATATCAGCAGCAAACTGATAGATCTCATCAAAAGGACGAATCAAACGATAAGGAACAGAGTTAAAGAAGTTGCCCTGCTCACCCTTGTACTGAATGACCCGACGAACGAAATCTACGTCACGCAGATCACCCTGCACAAACTCATTTGCTTCCGTCTCAGAATATTCTGGATACTTCAAATCCACTCCACGAACCCAGTATCCTTCGGATCGTAGTTTTTTAACCATATGACTTCCAATAAAGCCACCAGCACCAAGCACCAGTGCTGTCTTACTATATTCAGACATTAATAAAAAAGTTTCTTCTTATATATCATACAAAAAAAGACCCTTAATGTCAAGGGTCTTTATAAGGTCTTGCCATGCACGCCACTTACTCTTTTACCTGAAGCAAGAAACAGGGCGGGAGTAACCCATCCGCACCACTTGCTCTTAGGTGAAGCAAGAAACCATCAGAGGTCTTTGAACACTGCAGGGAATTTAGATTTGAGTAGACCAATAACTTTATCAAGTTTTGCTTCCAACTCAGACGTATCTCCACCTACTGTTGGAGCAGGTGCTGCTGACTTTGCTTCTAATGCTTTTAGTCTTGATTCGACTTCAACATCATACTTGGACATTGCTGCCCCACTTGCAGACTTTGCTGCTCTTCCTTGGGTTGACATAGTACTATAAAATTAACTCTTGGATTATTTAGTTTTTAGAAGGGTCTAATGACTCCACCAGGGCTGTTAAAGTCCATCCGTGACTTGATGAGATCAATCCTTGCTCTTAAATTTACTTCAGAATCTCTTTGAAGATGTCCATAAAACATATTCATATGAGTTTCAACCGTCTTCCATCCATGATATTTTTTATGAGATCTTACCTTCATATAGTAATCGTGGAGTAGAAGTTTAGCATCATGTACCGTCATCCACTCATGTATTAGAGTTAGGTTGATGGCATCCTTTTCCATTTAAGTGGCAGACACATTGTCTTTTATATAGCAAGGTACACCATCTGGATCTAACCATTTAGGATATTCGGAGTCTTCAATAGCAAGAAGCATTTGATCTCCATTATCAAACAAATAAACATCAGAGTATTTTTTAGTATACTCATTTGCTTTTTGCATACGAAAATCTGGTTTACCATTCAATTGAATGTAACCCCTCTGAACGAACCGATAAGGAAATCGTTCATGAATAACAATAGTTTTTGTTGAGGCAACAGACTTGGGATCTAGATCGTTCATGCTTCTACCGCTTCAAGATCGACAGAGATTTGTTCCATCAAAATATCATAATCATCAAGAGCATCACCTGAGAAGACGACACCAGTGTTTTCATAATAACGACGGACCTTTTTGAGAAGTTTCGGATTCTTCACATCCAGGAAGAACTCTCCATTTACCGCACCCTTTAGGGTTTGGATATCTTTCTTAAACTTGATAGTCAGTGTCATTGTTCCGTTTGTTGACCTTAGTATTATAAAGGTTTGACAGGATTTCTGTCAAGTGCTTCCTGTGAGGATCGAACTCACCTTAGGCAAATTATGAGTTTGCTGCATTCACCAGATTGCTAAGGAAGCAAATAGGACTGCTGGGAATTGAACCCAGTTTACCCCGTTATAAGCAGAGAGCATTAACCAATATGCGACAGTCCCTTAGGATCCTTCGTTGTTTTGCTCTGTGTATATTCGTATGAGTTCATCATCCGCCGGAACCATCACTGCTCTCTCACCATTTTTATTTTCCACTCCTATTGATTCACCATTCTCTACTTTATCCATCAACTCTTCCCAGTTCTCTTGCCAGTATTCCACTGAATAAAATTTCATAGTTGCATTATATATAAGCAATCGGAGTGCTCCCCGTTTCTATTAGTTTACCTTTATTCTTAAAATTTGTCAAATTTGTGTGCGATGTGGGTCATACATGTCCTCCCCAGATTTCCCAAAGATCTTTAAAGTAAAAATCAACTGAAGTTAAAGTTCCTGTGGGAATAGGTTCTTCTTCAGTGTTAGCCCATTTCTTACAAAATTTATAAATCTCCTTATTACTGCTAACGTGATTTACCCCATACATTCTAGAGAATGCACTCATAGCAAAATCATAACGCAGTTTAATGTGCTGTTCCATTTCCATCATAATCATCACTTTCGTAGTAGAAATTATCACCCCTATAAAGTCCAAAGGTTATAGTAAGAAGTACAAATGGAATTGATATCCACAGTAAGACAGTACCTAACATTTAACGTTACCTGGTGATAAGGATTGAAAAATTTTTGAGCATGTATTGATAGCATGAGGTGCTCCATACACACCAGAGAAGATGTATGAGATACCCAACTTAGAGCAATACAGTTCCAGTTCCTGACATTTTGTTATGTCACTATTACCATAATCTATGATAATATCTCCTTCACCAAGGAGTGGCAGTAACTCATCAATAGTATCCTCTATTAATTCGGCAGGGATAACAAGTTGAAAGATACCAGGTGATTTGATATACACAGTCTCACCAGATTTCTCTCCGTAGATACTTTCTACTCTTTTAACTACTTGAACAAGGTTTTCCAAAGAATCTACAACCTCAGTAATATACCCGTTGTTTGCTAATTCTTGTGCCCTACTAAAGTTTTTTCCATATCCATAAACTTCAATACCTTCCTTTAGCATACGACGAGATATACCCTCTCCCATCATTCCTATTCCGATTAATCCTACTTTCATGGGTTTCTTGGGTTAATGTTTAATTCTTTAAGATATTCAATCCACCAATCGTGATCTTTAATATATCTCCAATCGGGGACTTTTTGTCCACGTTCTACCACATAATATTGGTAAAGTGATTCATCTATAGTCTGTGCGATCTGTAAATTCTTCTTCCTCTTCATCAAGGTCTGCATACGGGTTTTCCACGTAGGGTCCTCTTTTTCTAGAGGGTTCTTTTCTGACATAATTGGTTTCGGCATTTACGACAGAAACCCATACTGCGAGTTTCATTACTATGTAGATAATACCTATTGGTAAAAAACAGGCAATTAGAATAAGTGGTTTCATTTACCTCTATACCTCCCTGGCCATGTTAACTCCATACCAGTGATGAGCAACATTGTGAAAGCAAACACAAACAAAGCACTCATATCTCAAACTCTACCAACTAAAGAAAGAACTCCATGCGAATAAAATGCAAGAAGAATACCACCAAGAATGGCACTGATCACAGCAGCAGTTTTATTATGTTTGTCAATTGCTTTGTCAATCATTTCCTGACACTCCTTTTTAGATACAAGGTGGTCAGGTACGATTTCATTCATCCTGTGAGGCATTTAGAAGATTCTTCATTGGGTCTGGTTGTCCCCCTACTATAGCACAAGCTCGTTTATAATAATAGTTATCTATTGTACCATTTTCCTCAAACTTCTCTTTAATGATTGCCCAATTGGTGAATTCGTCTGGATGCATGGTAGAAAGAAAATGTCTACATTACTATTTACTGTATCAGATTGCTACAAAGAGATTAAATATGAGGATATCTTAACGGACATCAAAATCTAATCTACGAACTTTACGTCTGCGTCTTTCTTCCTGATAGATAAGTTCCTGATTAGAAAAGTGACTATCAATCTTTTTCTCTACGTTATTAGTTACCATAACAACTTTATCCAAGTCTTTGGCACCAATCTTATTATCCACAATACTCATCTGATTGGAACAACCACAGAACTGAATTTTACTGGTGCTTGTTAGTTCTTTTCTACACTCTTTGCATCTGATAGTAATCATTAGTAATACTTTGAATTCGACATGCTCGAAGAGGGGATCGAACCCCCGACAATCTCCGTGTAAAGGAGGTGCTCTACCTCTGAGCTATTCGAGCAAACACTACACTTATCCATATGCTATGTGGGCATCACACCCAGTATACTGACAGTTTGCAATGGAGTAGGACAGGGATCCTCCCTGAACATTCAAAGGGGGTTAATTCCATCCATCATTCTGGGTGGCACCTTTGGTTGGAACGTCTCAAGTTCCTGACTCCCCCGGCAGGATTCGAACCTGCGACCAGACGATTAACAGTCGTCGGCTCTACCGCTGAGCTACAGAGGATTGTTGTACTCTTTTTTTGTTTTGAAGTAGAGTTTATAATATCTCTTCTTCATTTCGTTGAGAGTATTCATATCATCTTGAAACCCCATATATTTACATAGTTGTGACGACCCTTCCAATTCACTAATCAATCTTAGTATATTTACAGGGTGTTTTTCAAGTCCTCCAAAATCATACTCTGACATAAAAAAACTTGGAGAAAGCGGGTGATCGGGTTCGAACCGACGACATTCAGCTTGGAAGGCTGACGTTCTACCACTGAACTACACCCGCATATAAGTGGGCCTTATATGAAAGAGGAGGTGGTGGTCTCTTCCAATGCCCAGCGACTCAAGTAGGATTCGAACCTACGACCGACTGCTTAGAAGGCAGTTGCTCTATCCTGCTGAGCTATTGAGTCAGGTGGTAGTTCCTGTCGCCGCTAACCCTGAACTACCAAGGGGATCACCGCAGTTGATTATGCTCTTTCGATACCGTCTGAGTGATCAACAAAGTCATCATACTGTTGTTCTGTAATTTCGTCAAGTGATATGACTTCTAAATCTTCTTTAGGATCGAACCATTCATCAAATTCTGCCATGATTGCTAGTTGATCGTAGATTCTCTCTACACCCTTTCCGTTATACTCTTGGACTTTATCAATTGCCCATTCACGAACTTCGGATACAATTTCTTCAGTTTCCATCATAGTAGTCTTTTCGGAAGTACCTGCTGAGGATGTTTCCATTGTAGTATGCAGGTCCTCCTGTGTCAAGGGATTCGGTAAGGACTCCTTTGAGGAAGAGTTGTTTTGTTTCTTCGAAGTTTGTTTTGCCAGGTGTTTTATGAAGGCTGAGGATAGTCCTACTAAAATTATGTTTGCCGATTCTTTCAATATCTTCCCTAAGTTCTGGACAAGACCCATAATACTTTTTCCAATCAGATTCTTTTTTTACTCTGCGTTTTTTTCCTGGAGGTTTTCGATGACTCCAAAAATACTTTCGCCCAATGTACTGTCGTTGGTTTGTGAGATTGGTAATGTTATAAACAAAACCATAGTAGTCGTGAACATCGTCACTAGTAAAAGGTCTCTCCAAATAGATCCATGGATTTTCATAATCAATATCGATACTCATCAATAATGTTTAATACCTTATCGAGATATTTATGTGCCATATCTCGATCTCCCTTCCACATGGTATCAGGTTCATCGTATACATCATTTTTCAATTTGAGCACACGATTTTTCAACTCTTCTTTCTTCAATTCATTCTTAGGCATAAGTATATAAAAAAGTTGTTTCCCCTATTTAAGCATAATTCAAAGTTGGAATCCACTGAATGTGTCCTTTTTCACATCTTGCTTGATACCACCAACAACATAGGACTCCACCTCAGTTTCCTGTGGTGCCACTTGAAGTCCCTTAGAAGAGATCCAATGCTGTGTCCAAGGCAACGGGTTAGCATTTGCTGCAATGTCGTATACAGGACGCAGACCGATTCCCTTAAGACGACGATTAGCAACCCACTCGACATATTGCTGAAGTAGTTTGTCATTTAGACCGATCATAGATCCATCCTTGAACAAATAGTCTGCCCAACGTTTCTCCTCATTAACTGCATTATCAAATGCCTTGTAAGTCCACTCTTCCTCTTCTTTCATAATCCGTGACATCTCAGGATCATCACCTTTCCTCCACTTGTTCAAAATATTCTGAGTGATTGCAAGGTGTTGATTTTCATCCCTAGCAATTAGTGAGATGATTTTTGCACTTCCTTCCATGAGTTTAAGTTCACCAAACGCAAAGGAGCAAGCAAAGGAGACATAGAACCGTATACCTTCCAGAATGTTGACGTTAGCAACTGCCCTATAAAGTTTACGTTTCAATTCATAACGATCAATCTTACCTGCAATATGACCATCATTAGCAAGTTGCCACATAGTGCTGTTGTCATATTGATGAGCGCTAGAGATAAAGTCATCATATGCTTCTGTAACACTACTAGCACGTTCTAGAATGCGTTTATCTGTCACAATCTTATCAAAGACCTCTGATGGATCACTGTAGATGTTTTTGATGATGTATGTGTAGGAACGACTATGGATCATCTCCATAAACCCCCAGACCTCCATACATGCTTCTAGTTCAGGTAAAGAACAGTAGGGAATGAATGCCATACCAGGACCACGACCCTGAATAGAGTCAAGCATAATCTGATACTTCAGGTTAGAAGTATAGATGTGCTTTTGCTCTGGACGAAGAGTTTGATAGTCACCACGATCCTTCTGCAAAGAAACCTCTTCAGGTCTCCAGAAGTATCCTAATTGTTGTGTGGTGAGTTTATCAAAGATAGGATACTTATAAGAATCATATCTTTGAATTCCCAGAGGTTTACCAAAGAACATCGGTTGCTTTTTGGTATTAACTGGTTCAGTGTTAAAGACCGTCATGCCCTTAACTTGTGTCATACTATTATCCTCTACGGATGAAATCTTAAACTGCACAGGATTCACACTCTCCCTCCTCGGCTTGTTCTAATTCGGTTAACAAATTTTGTAAATCTGGTTTAGATTCTTCTACTACCTCATCATTTTTCATATCATGAGTATTTTGATAGTAAGAGGTTTTCCAACCGTACTTATATGTAGTTAAAAAGTCTTGTGCCATGGTGGACACCGGAACTTCATTGTCAGGATATTGCTCAGGATTGTAACTCCAGTTACCAGAAATTGCCTGGTCAAAGAATTTTTGCATCATAGCAACAACATTAATGTAACCACGATTGGATTCCATGTCCCACAACAAAGTATAATTGTTTTTTAATGAATTATATTGGGGAACAATTTGTTTAAGAGGCCCCTTCTTTGATTTTTTAATGGACAGGTAGTCTCTAGGTGGTTCGATTCCATTGGTTGCATTTGACACAACGGAACTGCTCTCCGATGGCATCTGTGCGGACAGAGTGCTGTGTCGGAGTCCGAACTCATTGATAGATGCCCTAAGACCTTCCCAATCATGTACTAACTCCTGATTGCAAATTTCATCTACATCGTTCTTATATGTATCAATTGGAAGAACTCCATCAGCATACTTAGTCCGACCAAAATCTGCACACCATCCTTTCTCCTTAGCAATTTGATTAGAAGACTTTAGGAGATAATATTGAAATGCTTCAGAGAGTCCATGAACTGCGTCCCATGCCTCCTGTGAGTCATACTTAAACCCTAGTTTAGCAAGGTAATGCGCCAGACCAATGAAACCAATTCCAAGGGATCTACGTGCCTTTGTAGCACGTTCTGCTGCCTTTACAGGATACTCTTGATAGTCAATCAGTTCCTCAAGACCACGAACTGAAAGGTCGCAAAGATCCTCTAATTCTTCATCAGATTTAACCTTACCAACATTAATCGCAGAAAGAATACACAATGCAATCTCACCAAACTCATCATCAATATGATTAATTGGATCTGTGGGAAGGGTAATCTCCTGACACAGATTACTCATATTCACCTTATCTTTAAAGGAAGAATGACTGTTACAGTGATCGATGTTCATAATATACAAACGACCAGTCTCTGCTCTCTCCTTTAAGATATCTAGAATTAATTTTTGTGCCCCAATAGTCTTTCTTGGAATAGACTCATCTCGTTCAAACCCCACATATAGATCATCGAACCTGTCAGTACCAAAGGAATCATACAGACCCGGTACGTCATGCGGTGAGAACAAGCTAATCTCTCCATTCTTAATGAAACGTTCGTAGAAAAGTTTTGAAATTTGGATTGAGTAGTCAAGTTTGCGTACCCGATTGTCTTCTGTGCCTTTGTTGTTTTTGAGAACAATAATGTCCTCTATTTCTTGGTGCCAGATAGGAAAGTGAACTGTAGCAGAACCACCTCTGATACCGTTTTGTGTGCAGCATCGTACAGTTGATTCAAACTTTTTAAGGAAGGGGACCACGCCTGTGTGTTGTACCTCTCCACCTCTGATTTTAGAGTTGATGCCACGGATTCTACCTGCGTTGATGCCGATTCCTGCACGTTGTGCAACATATTTACCAATAGCCATGTCACTGCTAAAGATAGAATCGAGGGTGTCATCAACATCAACGAGAACACAACTCGCAAACTGACGCAATGGGGTTCTGACCCCTGCCATGATTGGCGTTGGGATGTTGAGTCTGTGTTTGGAGATTGCGTCATAATACCTTTTAACGTATGACATGCGAGTATCTTTAGGATACTGTGCGAAAATAGTCAAAGCAATCATGATATACATGAACTGTGGAGTTTCATACACTCCACTTGTGCTTCTATCCTGTACTAGGTATTTATCTACAACCTGCCTTAGACCAGCATAGGTAAACAAAAAATCACGATCATGATCAATAAATCCATTTGCCTTATTAATTTCTTCCTTTGAATACTTAAGGAAAATATCTTTATCATAAACCTCAATATTAGTACAATCCATAATATGTGCTTCAAGATGAGGAAGTTCTCTCATCTTTCCATAGAGACTCTTACGGAGAGCAAACAGAAGCAGTCTTGCTGCTACAAACTGATAGTTGGGATGATCAAGATCAATAAGATCAGAAGCAGATCGAATTAGGATTTCCTGAATTTCTCCTGTAGTAATTCCATCATAAAATTGAATACCTGACTTCATTTCAACTTGACTTGCAGACACTCCTGCAAGACCCTCACATGCCTCTTCGACCATTAAATGCATCTTATCTAGGGCAAGAGGTTCAATTCGACCATCTCTTTTTTTAACCTTGGTGCCGTTACTCATATTTTCTTCCAGGTGGTAAATTTAAGTTTTGCTTCTAATCCAGAGTATGTATTTGATTCTATCACAGACTGCACATCCAGTCCAGACATCACCATATCATTTATATCCTTATCATCTATGCTTTCAGGCCAAATGACTACGGAGTTGCCATTATCGATTGTGTGTCCAATACGTCTGACGATTTCAATGTTCCTGGGTTCATTATCATAGATCCAAACAGGATTGCTGATCCCCCAATGATCAACATTAGCATCAGCTCCGCACATAGCAATCGAGTTGCGAATGAACGTGCTGTCGAAAGGTCCTTCTGTGATATAGACTGGAGCATCTTTTCTGATGTTATCAAGTCCGTAGATTTTTGGTGCATTGTCGTTAAGCATTACCGTGATATATTTAACCTTACTTGGACCTATAGATCTTCCCTGCAATCCAATTAAGTTCTTTTCATAATAAAGTGGAATAATTATCCTCTCTTCATCATGCTTTGTATCTTCAAAGGTTGGTTTGAGTGTGTTTACAAACTTCTTAAACTTTTCAGCATAATAAAAATTATCTGGATCAAGTTTTCTAGCAGTTAAGTAACCTGCAGAGTTGGGATTCTCTGATGCCTTTGGTAGATTTATCTTCTTTTTAAACTTTGGTGTTTCAAAATGAAAAGTTGGTTCTTCAACTATTGTTCCCCTACCAGTAGTCCCTTGTTTAAATCTTTCAAACACGTACTGTTTGTGAAGAATAGGATCCTGCTGTTTTAAGAAACTACTAAAAGTCATCGAAGCACCACAGTTGTGACACTTGTAGTTGACATCTGTTTTTACAGAGTAAAGATACCCTCTCGTCTTTGACTTATTCTTATGCGAGTCTCCACAAATTGGACACCGAAAGTTATATAGGTTTGATTTTACTCTTTTGAACTTTTGTAGTTTTGCTGAAAGGAGATTAATAAACTTTGAATCAACGTGATTCATTCACAGAAGCTACCACTGGTTGCACTATAGCACTTTCTGCAGATGAAAGCAATGGTCTTATCATCTTGATAGCTTGTGGATTAGTAATTATCAGTACTGCTCCCAATGCTCCGATGCCAATCCAAAGTTTTCGTTCCAGTAATGATAATCGTTGAGTAACGTTGTCATGATCGCTGTCCATTTTATCACGGAGTTTGTCGATCTTATCAAACAATACTTCGTCGATCTCTTCTTGCTTAGAAATTCTCTGTTCATGGACGGCTAACATCCTAGATACATTGTTATTTACCTCTGCAATTTTTTCTATAGCAGAGTCTAACCTTGTGACAAGTGTCTCAAAGTTTTGTAATCTTGTTTCTAGTACTGCAACCTTAACTTCTTCTTCCATCTTAAGGTTTCCAAGTTTTTCTTAAACCTTTCTGATAAATATATCTCTTTTTCTTTCTTACAGGAGGATTGTCCCCTGCCTCAACAGTACCAGCAATCTTTCCACCACCAACATTATTAGTTGGTTGTTCATATAAGTGAGAACGAATAATGTCTAATACTTTATTAATTGCCATTTTCTGCATTGTAGATTTTGTAAAGTTCAGTCAAACATAACATATCTACTTGGATATCATGAATATCTGAATGTGGATATTCAGGAAATCTACCAAGAAAAATAATAAAACTTTTCATGGCAGACCATAGTTCTCTTTCAATTTTAAAAAACAACATTGGAGTAGTTGCTTCACCAAAAATGTTATAAAGAATAATAAAGTGATTCAAAAGAAGATGGGTCTTAAGTTGACCCGAATTCTTATATCGTTTCAATAATCTTTTGATATATTTGAAGTGATTTAAATCCCTATCAAAATCTTCTTTTGTTACTGCTTGAGGGTTTTCATAATGTTTAATAGCAAACAAAAGGAAATTATCCTCATTCAATTCATTAAATATCATACTACATTATCAATTAAATGGGTCACCATCGTAAATTGGCAGGTTACCAGTCTGAATACCAGACATTGCAACAAGAACCTCTTTCTTAACTCTTAAATTACCATGCGTGTCGGTATATGTTGTAACTCCAACCCAACCAGCACCAGTTTCAAACTGAGTTGTTGCAGAAGCCTGAACTCCAGCAGTGGAGACACCAACAACATTGGTTTCTTTACCACCAAGAGTTTCAGCACCATTGACAGTCACTGGAGCACCAGATCTAGCACCATACTCAATATCAATGTTAGCTCCAGGACCAACTTCTACACCAAGGGGAGTATCAAGGACAAGTCTTTTTTCAAATGCAACTAATCCTTTTCTAATAGTTCCGATGCCGATTCTATCTGAACTATGAACGAATGTATCACCTTCTTTAATCAGACTAACGTCGTGTCCGTGAGATTGTACTACAGTAACTGTGTCTGATCCTGCTGTTGATCCACCTGCGAAAACGTGACGATATGTGAGTGAAGTTACATCAAGTCCTGGCGAATTGATGAAGATCGTACTGATTCCACCAGATGCAGCAGTTGCAGAGTGAATTTTATGTCCTTGTATCAGATGACCAGCTTCGAAACCAACGAATACAGTGTCTACGTCTGCAACAGCACCAACATTGTTACCACCAGCATCACCAGTAATAGTAATAACTGTAGTTCCGATACCAATTCTAGCAGAGGTTGTGGTAGTTAATTTTAATCTATCAGGATCGTTAAATCTACCACTACTTTGGTTATGTGCAGCATCCGTAGGAGAACTCTTAGGTGACTGACTGATTTGGAATTGGGATGCGGTAATTTCTTGACCACTCAATCCCGCAGTAGAATCAATAGTTAGATGAGTTGTGCTTGCAATACCGACAATAACAGCATCACCATGAAAACTTACTGCCCCACCAAATGCTTGTCCAAAACGAATAACATCACCAACTTGCGCCTCAGTATGTCCAGCACCTGCGGCACCAAAAGTCGTCCCAGTTCCAGTTACGGTTCTATTGGCATAGTTAACTGATACAGTTCCCGAAGAATTCAGGTTATCATTATTTCCCCAGAGTGCCATGTTTCTCTCTCTTGTTTAATTTATTTGCTATAAGATATTTATAAAAAAGGAGACCTTATCATATGGTCCCCATATATTCATTCTGGTGATTCTTCTCTATTTTTAATTGCCTTTGTGACAACTTCTAAGAGTTGATCATCCATATCTGTCTTGGTCAACTTAACTGCCTTAGCAAGAATAACAAGACAGATCTCAACCATTTTCTCACCGAGTTCTTCATTCTCTGGAATATTTGCAACAGCATCTTTAATAATTTTTGCTGCTAATGGTAGTAGAAAGGATAGCATAGTAAACCTCAGTTGTTAATACTATATATCGTTACTCTTTGTTAGAAACGTATCGTCCTAACTTTTTGTCATAACGTTTTACTTCACCAGGACGAAGACGGTCTCTTGCCTCTTCGGCACGTTTGGAAAACTTACCAAACTTCATTCTCCTATCCTGTTCCTTATGCTTCTTTTTCTCATCAGCATATTTTTTCATTTGCTTAGAGTCAGCATAATCAATTCTTTCATTCACATCGCCAGAAGTGTCCTTCTTGTGAAGTCTATTATATAGATGTTTATGAAGAGGTTTTGCTTTCTTCATAACCTTATCTCTTTGTGAGAAATCTGTTGCTTCTTTTGCAACTTTCTTCTCAGGGAGTTTCTTGTGCTTAGTTGACGCAAAGTCTTTCGCATCACTCTTCTTTATTGATGCTGCTGCTTTAGCAACCTCAGGTGAAGGGTTGGTCATGTCACCTTTCTTGGTGGCATAAACCATACCCATAAACCTTTGCTGTGCCTTAGATACAGCAGGCATTACTTCTTCTTGGTATCCATGATAGCACCCTGACCATGCTTGGCACGGATACTTGCCTTTACTTTCTCAAGTGCAGACATACCATCATAAGGTTTTTTCTTTCCACCACCCATAGCAACATTCTTCGGAGCACTCTTGTAACGGTTGTTGCCATCAACACCACCACGTTCCATGCGACGATCCTTCAAAGAGTCTTCGGTTTCTTCACCCATTGCTTTCGCAGGTGCTTCAGATTTGTTTGCTTTGTTAAGACCCTGCTGTCTTTTCTGAGCAATCATTCTATCCAGCATTGCTTTCTTCTTTTGAAGTGCAATCTCTTGAGGAGTCATTGATGCATCTTCTTTCACATCATTTCTATTGTACTTCTCAGCATCCTTGTTCAATGCCTTGACAATCTTACCAGATTTTTTGCCTGCCTCAGTTCCTTTGTCGCCACCTTGTAGTGCTGTGCGTGACAGGTTACCTGCCTTACGGAACATGGTGTTTCTCTTACCTCTTGAGAGTTCTTGGTAACCCTCTTCAACTTCAGTCTCAACTTCTTCATTCCTAGCACCAGACTTATGACGGACGGTTCCTTTCTCGTCAGTATATGTTTCTTTCTCCTTTCTAGCAGTTACATAACCTACACCGGGAACTACACCAGTTTTACCTGCTGCTCTTGCTGCGTTTCTGTCTGCTGCTCTTTGTGCTGCTCTCTTACGATTCTTATCGTAAGATGACATTGCTTCATCAACTTCAACCTCTTCGTTCTTGGGAACGCAGTTGGGAACCATCTTACCACCTTTCTTCTTCATTCCAACTTGCTTGTGGGAATCCCAGCAAGGATCACCATCACCCTCATTCATGTGATCAGCAGACTTATAACGTTTATCACCTGCCTTCATCTTTTGATATGCAAGAGTATTTGCTTTCTTATCAGCATTCGTAACAACCATACGGGTGTCTTTTTTCTCTGGTGGAGTACCTCCATAAACTGCTTCATCCATCTTACGTGCTAAGTTTCTAGAACCTCTAGATACTGCTCTTGCTGCTTTACCAATACCTCTCTTGAGTTTAGCACCAATTCTACTGAGCAATCCTGGTCCCCTCTTCTTAGAATCAGAAGAGGATGAAGAATCAGAAGAGGATGAAGAATCAGAAGACCCAGACTGTGTTGACTGATATCCCTTCTTAGCAGCACTACCCATATCTTTTGCAAGATTCTTAGCATCTCCTACTACTTTACCAGCAACTTCAGAACCTTTGACTACTGCTTTACGTGCTACCTTAGCACCCTTCTTAACAGCAGACTTTACTCTGTCCATGACAGATGCTCTGGCAGGACGATTCATCATACGTTTGCGTGCTTCTGCACCAGCATCTTGTTCCAGAAGAAGACTAATTGACAGATCAATTGATTCGCAGAGATTTTGCTGAAGAACTTCAAGATCCTCATCTCTCTCTACTGCTTCAGCAAAGAACTCCTCCACAATCTCATCAATCATTTTATCAGAGATAAATCTCAGTTCCTGATCTGTAATCTCTTCAAGAATATCAACAATCTCAACTGCTTCAATCAGTTCACCACCAATCTCCTCTACAGATTCACCTAGTTTAGGATTAATCTTAACAACATTCTTTACTTTCTTTTCCTTGATGGGTTTATCATCCATACTGTCTGTCATGACTTCAGGGATGTATTCCTCTTTCTTCATCTTACCTTTGATGGCCTTACCAATTGCCTTACGGCGATTCATCAGATACTTATCAGTCTTATCCTTATCTCCATCATTGTCAATATCACCATCTTCCTGTCCTACAGGATCAAGTGCTTCATTCTTAGGAGAAGGTTTCCTACCCATTGCTGCTTCATAGTCATCATCCTGTCTCTTCTTACGGACGGCAGCAGTAGCGCCATAGTCATGACCAAAGTCATGTCCACCAGCAGTCTTGCCCATCTTCTTTCTTTGTGCCACCAATCTCTTCTCACGACGTGCTGCCATTGCTGCTAAAGAATCTGCTTCAGATACATCCTCAACTTCTTCTTTTTTTACTCCTCTTCTTGCCTGATGCTCTTTATTAGCAGCCATCATAGCATCTAGACCAGGAGCACCCTTCTGACCCTTCTTATCCATCAATGCCTTTGCTCTAGCAACGGACTTCTCACCAGAACCAGGGTTATGTCCTGGAGCACCATATCCCTCTTCATGCATTGCTTTATATGCATCAGTAAGAGATTTTACAATATCCGATCCACTTTGCTTCTCTTCAAAGTGAGGGTTCTTCATAGAAGTCCCCATCTTCTCCATATCTTTACGTGCCTTCTCATTATTCTTCTGACGTTTCTTCATGTCAGGTTCAAGATAAGTATCGTCCTTTTTCTCTACAATCTGTTCTTTATAGATTTTCGAGAGATCACTCAAATGAATTTCAGACATTGGAATACTACGACTTCTTTTTCTTATACTTATTTATGAAATTCTTTATACCAGAAGTACCTGTAAGTC
>VMHT01025351.1_pt1 | contig 37206 bp, 58 predicted proteins | sample 4693611 | NCBI WGS metagenome assembly VMHT01 (sample SAMN12280063, study PRJNA550983) | marine metagenome | isolation source: seawater sampled from same location over 5 years 0.02-0.2 micron viral filtrate | place: USA: collected off the coast of southern California halfway between the port... ...
AAGAAATAGAAAAATAATGGAAGCTACAGACACTGCTTTAATAAAAACTCCCAGTGGACGTTATCAAATAGACTCAGATGTTCAGTTAGCAAACGAACAAGCCATTTACAATACATTTGAAGAGGCTGCGTCTGAACTAAAAAAATATTTAGGGGAAAAGAACGCACAAAAACTTATTAAATCTGTTCCAGAAAAAGACGGTGATAGAACTTATTGGACTTTAGACGAACCTCACACAGTAAAGAGAGGCGGTCAGAAGTATATGGACTTTTATGATGGCACTCTACAAAAGATTTGGAAGCGAGACTTTGCTGACAAATACGATGTTGATATTGAGATGATTAAATATAATCAAGGAGATAAAACTGTAGAACTTCCCACTCTTAAAATAACTGATAAGATGCGAGAAGATATTCTTAAAGGTTTAAAAATGTTTGTATCAGGTGGACTCGTAGAAGAAACATTACATAATTTAAAAGGAGCAAGGACAGCTAATGACTGAAGAAATAAAGTTTAAGTATTTTAAACTAAGTGATTTTAATTGCCAAGAAACAGGCAAGAATGAAATGGATGTTGCCTTTATTAGAAAGCTAGACCACTTGAGAGATGTTTGTGGTTTTCCTTTTATTGTTACAAGCGGCTATAGAGATCTTCAACACAGCGCGGAAAGACATAAACCCAATGGTGGTGGAACACACACTAGGGGGATTGCCGCTGATATTGCAGTAAATGGAGGTAGGCAGCGTATGCAGATCGTGCGTCATGCCTGTGCTTTGGGTTTTGTAGGCATAGGCATAGCTAAAGGTTTTGTACACGTTGATATGCGAGATGATCATAAACCTGTTATGTGGTGTTATTAAGGAGATAGACTTATGTTGCAATCATTGATTGGGCCAGTTACCGGACTGTTAGATAAATTTATAGAGGACAAAGACAAGAAGAATGCCATCGCATTTGAACTTAGTACAATGGCGGAAAGACACGCACAGGAGCTTGCGAAAGGCCAGCTTGAAGTTAATAAGGTTGAGGCGGCACATAAGAACATGTTTGTCGCTGGCTGGCGGCCTGCTGTGGGTTGGGTATGCGTGGCTGGCATGGCGGGTAACTTCATTCTTATCCCGTTCGCAAACTTTGCGTTGGCTTTATCCAATTCTGACATCACTGTTCCCCTGATTGCGCTATCTGAAATGATGCCTGTATTGATGGGCATGTTAGGGCTAGGCGCAATGCGTACCGTAGAAAAGACTAAAGGCGTTCAAAGGGAGAAATAGCATGGCAGCAAAGAAAAAGAAATCTACTGTAAACAAAGCAGGAAACTACACTAAGCCCACTATGCGTAAACGCTTATTTGAAAAGATTAAAGCAGGAACTAAGGGCGGTAAAGCGGGTCAGTGGTCAGCGCGGAAAGCCCAAATGTTAGCTAAAGAATATAAAGCAGCAGGAGGAGGTTACAAATGAAAGTAAAAGCACCAGCAGGACATCATTGGATGAAACAAAAGAACGGTTCGTTTAAATTAATGAAGCATACCGGAAAGTTTGTTAAGCATAAAGGAGCAAGTCTGGAAGCTAACTTCCCAGTGCAGAAGGTACATAAGTAATGGCACTTAAAAAATCACAGAAGTCTTTAAAAAAATGGACTAAACAGAATTGGCGTACAAAGTCTGGTAAGCCTAGCGCAAAAACAGGTGAGCGATACTTACCTGAAAAAGCTATTAAGGCTTTAACTAAAAAGGAATATGCTGCAACTTCTAAAAAGAAAAAAGAAGATACTAAAAAAGGTAAGCAGCATAGTAAGCAGCCAAAAAAGATAGCGGCAAAGACAAGGAAATATAGGAAGAAATAGCTATGAGAGAAGATTACAAGAAAGGCGGTAAGGCTAAAAAGAAAGATTCTCGTTTAACTAAAGCAGGAGTAAGTGGTTATAACAAGCCCAAGCGTACACCGAATCACCCGAAGAAGAGCCATGTTGTTGTTGCGAAGGAAGGCGACAAAATCAAAACTATTCGTTTTGGAGAGCAAGGAGCAAAAACAGCAGGGAAACCTAAAGCTGGGGAATCAGCAGCAATGAAAAAGAAACGCGCAAGTTTTAAAGCGCGTCATGCTAGAAACATAAAGAAAGGTAAAATGTCTGCGGCTTACTGGGCAGATCGTGAAAAATGGTAGTATACTTTTAAGCTTTGTGATTCAAAGCATTCAGTTCTTCTTCAAGAAAAGCATGTAAAACATCTAGTTTTGGTTTCGTAAGATGTACAATGTTTCTTATAGTTTCTAATTCTTCACCTTTGAAAGCTTTATGTAGATCCTCTAGGGGGATGCCGCACATTTCTGTAACGACACTCCCCTTAGAATCTATAAGTATTTTAAAACCCAATACAGTGGCTTCTTGAGGCTTAGACAATTTCACAGGCCCCACCTGTACAAGCTAGTTCTTGAGAGCCTGTTGTATTATCTTCTTTTTCAAACATACCCAAGTCTTCCCAATTAACATCTACAGGCATTGATGAAAGTAACTCTTTATACTGAGTTTTATCAATGTCTTCATATGGAGCTTGTTGATATACATGATCACTAACTGGCAAAAGACTAATCCCGCTGCACAAATCAAAGTTATTCCATATCCACTGTGCCACTTCCAAGAACTCATCGTCTGTATAATAAACAGTAATGCTTGGTTTATGCTCACACCAGTGGTTTTGATAGGCTTTCCAGAGTTTTAGCTGCTGCATTGCACCTACATCAGCAACAGTTACGCTTTCTTTTGGGGCAGCGACTGGGAAACTAAACACTGAAGAACTGGGTGACATTACATCTTGTTCTACGGGGAATCCTTTTTCTTGCATAAAGACTGCAAGCGGGTCTTTTTTGTCGCTACGTACTCTCCGAATGTAATACTTAGAGAACCTTGGATGAATGCCAGAAGCAGAATCAACAAGCTGAGAAACAGTACCACTAGGCTTAACACATGTAATAGCCGCAGACTGATTAATCCCAAGATTTGCAGCCCACTCTTTGTTTGTTTTAACAGCAACGTCACGAATGACTTCCAAGTATTTTCCAAGTTCTTCAGGTTCTGCACCGCTTAATACCCTATGATCCATTATTCCCGTCATGCTTACACCTAACAATGCTTCTTCTTCCGTGTTTCTTTTCCATATATTTCGTAAGTACCGAAAGTCTGTTAGTGTAGCTTGTAGTGTACCAATAATAGCTGCTATTTCTGTTTTCTTTTTAAGAGAAGCTAACGTATCGTCAGCACGTACAACAATTTCTGAAAGATTACAGAACTGATTACTACGCAAGATAATCTCAGAGCAGGGATTAGTGCCAAAGTCCTGTTCACTGTCACGCCTACCGTTACGCGCTGCAATCTTTTGTGCGGCTACACGGCTAAAGATACCACGCTCACCAGCTTTTGACTCATACATTGTCTGCATCTCATTTAGAAACGCTTCAAAGTCTGGCTTCTCAGTATACGCTACGCTGTTGTTTGCTAAAGCCCTGTGTCCTTCAGTACGCCACCAGTCTCCTGACTTAGCTTTAGCCATGCGTTGATCAGAGAGATTAGAAAGACTAATTAATGCAGAACGTCTTACTCCTCCAACAACTACAATGTCAGCAATTTTACATACAATATCGTGACACTCAATAGACGTTAGCTTTCGTCCATGTGCTTTTTGAAATACTTCAATACAAAAGTTAAATAAATCTATCAGGGGTTCTGGGCCAGAAGCACGACCACCAAAAGTTTTTAGTCTTTCACCTGCACCTCTTACTTTAGTTACATCCCACTTTGGTATTTTACCTGCATAAAGCATAGCAATAAGTTCACGGAAAGCTGAAGCCCATCCAATCTTACTATCAGCAACTACAATAATACTATCTGTTTCATGGAAAGTTTCTGCTATCTCAGGCAGTTTAGAAATAAAGTTACGCTCAACACTAAACCCTACGCCTGTACCACACATAAGAACATACATTAATTCATCAAAACTTCTGGGAGAATCAATGTGTAGGTAACTGCAATTAAATCCAGCTACATTATCTTTATCTAAAGCTATGCCCGCTGTCATCATACAGCGCATAGATGGCATTACTTCTAAATTATAAATAGAATTAAAAAGCTTGAGTGCTGTTTTATCATCTATCTGTCCACGATCTTTCCAAAAGTCTACATATCTGTTGACTGTCTCATCCCAACGCTCTCGTCTGCTCTCGTCTGGAAGCCAACGTGCGTACCTGCTCTTGTGTATAAACTGTTGATACTGATCCATTATTCTTCATCCTCTAATTCTGTTTTTAATAAAATTTCTTGTTTAAACATTTCGATCATCCACAATAAATCTCCTTTAGTTAAGTTTCCAGAAGACATCGAGGATAAATATCCTTCTTGATCATAGCCTAAAAGAAGCAGGGACTCGTACTGAGAAAACCCCTGTTCTAAAATATAGTTTGGATTGTTGTTGGGGTAAAGCTCTGTAACCTTATCCATTTTCTTGTTTAACTATAGCTGTCAGTTTGTTTAAATACCATCCCGCTTTCTGTAAGTCTTGAACCTGTTTACCTTTGTAGTCATAACGCCACAGATACTTCATGCAGTTGCCCTTGAGATAACCTTTAAATGCAACACTGGACATGGATTCCTTTATTGCATCAATACACTCTATCTCACCTGTGTTGTAGTGACTAGGGTTATTTACTACATCTATATATTTGGTAACAGAACGTGTGTCTTCCCACGCCTCAGACGCTTCATCGTGTGCTGCCCTCATCCACGCATCTAACCCTGTGGCTTTCTTTTCAATGGCGGGTGCTTTCTGGCGCAGCCTGTCCCAATCTGCTGGTGTTGCATCATCTATGCTCATTTTCATGTGCCTTATTATGTTTACGTTTAGTTTTTTTTAGCTCTGTCGCAGAAGATACTTTCTTAAACTTCTTCTTTCTGTCAAATCTAGACCTTCTTTCATCTTTGCGACTCTGCTCGTTCATTTGAATGTTTCTCTTTTAGCAACATTAATCCAACCATCTGGTATAGTATCTTCACTGTACCAAGTAAATCCGTTTGCTGTTGCCCATTCTCCATGACTTCTTTTAGTACCGTCTTTTCTACGCTTGGCTTGAGGCATTGGAGCAGAAGAGTTAGCAAAAAGAAAAACAAGTTCAGTATCTTCGGGTAACACTTTGCTTATCCAAATGTATTTACTGTATTCAGCATAGTCCCAGAAACGTCCTTTAGCTTCTAGAAGGATTGTCTTCCCCGCAACTTCTTTAACAAAGTCTGGTTCATATTTATGTTGAACAGTATACTCAATTTTATCAGAGTGGAAACTCCAAGCATCTAAGATACCTGAATGTAATTCATACTCCCAGTTAGAATCGTACCCTGTCATAACATCTTTCTCAACAGGCCGCTTGACTCTTGCTTTTCTAAATCCTTTTTTATTTTTCAATGTAACTGTGCCTCTCTTCTTTCTAGTTCTGCCTCTATTAAATCCATAAGGTCTTCTAAAAAGTTTTTATCTAGATCCATAATAGAGTTATCAGTATTGTATAGGAAACTACCTACAGCAATAATTGCATTCTCAATTTCTATACCTGACTTTTTGCCATTTTCCATTGTACCATCTCCAAAGTTATATCTTTAATTTCAAGTTCTGGAAAAATTTTAATAAGTTGTTTGATTTTTTTAGACATCCACTTAGGGTGATAAGCACTCAACCGCATATTGTTAGATACAAAGATATGTGTTTGATCAGGCATTAATTCTTTGTAGTTATCAAGTGTGACAGCGTTTGCTTCTTCTTCATTTAACAAAGATCTTAGCCACTCTACCAATAAAACATCTGTTTGTTTGCGAATGCTTTTTGCTTTTTTACTGTTCACAGTAGTTCCTCTACTTTAGGTTCAACAACAACCTTAGTCAAATATGAAAGGCCGTTAGAATATTTAAATGTCCGTAAGCCTTCACCGTCATTTGAATCAGCATGGCATTGATACTTATATTTACACCAGCTACAGCCTTTTGCTAGTTTCATGTTTCCTTTCTTGCCGTCCTCTACTGGATCGTAGCAATAGTCAGGGGGCGTGTCAAGATCTAAAGAAGGGATTAGCTGGTTTATCTTAAACTTAATGTTGGGCTTATCTAAATCATCGGGAACATACATACATAGCTCACCGCTTTCTTTATTCAAAACTAAAAACCCGCCTTCAGTAGTTCCTTCAGCTTCTTCATATCCTGAAAGCTGCCCAAGATAACCAAAAGGATCGTCCTGTGCTAGTCTCCCATCACGAAACTTATTGAATGCAAACCGCGATGCTGTTTTAACATCGACAACCTCCCCATTAATTTTACAATCCATATGGCCTACAACACCTTCGACAACCACTTCTTTCTGTTCATCGGTAACTTCGTGTTTAGCCATACGTACCAACATTAGTACAACTTCTTCCAGCAAATGCCCATAAAGAAACTTTATCTGTGTCGGCCCATCAATATCGCTGCGGCCTTGTGGATCTCTTTTCTCGTACCACAACTGACGATGGGGCTTACCTGCATTAGACATACGCACAGTAAAGTCTTCGTTTTGTTTACGAGGAGTTGCCCAAGACTTTAAGGCGGCCCTAATGTCTTCTACCGTTTTATCTATGTCTTCGTCTGTAAGAGGGAGAGGCTCTCCTGCACTTAAATTTTCTAAGTGCTTATAAATATCAGGAACTACTGTTGATAGCTTACTCATTTTCTTCTCCAATAACAGAATCTATAATTCTAGTGGCAATAGCAACGCTGCATTTAAACCATTCGTTGCGTTGTTCAAACAAGTCTGCAAGTCTTTTGTGTGTTTCTGTTTCAACGGCTCTTCGATCAAGAGCAGAGACAACATAAGCAAGTTCATAATCTCTAAAGGGGGAAGATGTCTGATAGTTTTTAGCTCTATCAGACGCTTCCACAGCCATCCCTACTTTAACCCAACCTTCCCAAGCGGGATTAGTAATAATATAAATTTCACCTGCGATGCTATCAATATAATTAGGTAGAGATTTAAAAGCTGCATCTTCAAAGCCTTTATATCTACCAGCTTTGTATAAGGGATGTAGTTTTTTTACTTCTTTGCTATCTACAAACATACGTTTTTGATCTCTAGCTTTAACAGCTTCGGGGTTATCTTTATAGTAATATTCTTTGCCTGTCTTGGGATTGATTGCGTTCATGCCTTACTCCTTTAAAACTTCTAAGCTTTTAAGCGAGGACTGATCTAAAGCAAACAGTTCGCCCCAACCTAGATTCATAATGTTTTTTTGATTTAACAGTTCTTCTTTAGAAGCAAGACCTGCAAATGTATAACTAGGAAAAGAGCCTACCATTAACATATAGTAATCGCAAGACTTATTTACTTTATGAAGTCCTGCACACAGCCTTCCAGTTTTATACTTAGTAGATTTAACGTCTATAGTTTTACCATTAAACATAAGATCATGGTCAGGGATAACATCTAAATCTAAATCGGGCCAGACATTTAAAAGTTTTGCTGCGGCCAACTCCGAACCAAATCCTTCTAGGTCAGTTTCAAAATCAGACTGTGGGCCTTTCCGGTTATTCTTAATACCCGCTGCTCTAGATGTTTCGTATCTAGACTTAGCCATGTGTTTAGCAATGCGCTGTTCAACAGCATTTAAATTAATGTGTTTCGCTCCAGTTGTTTCCAACATGATAGTCTCCGTCTAGTGGACAGTTAAGATTTAATTTTACACCTGCTTCAATAATAGCTTCTACTCCTAGTTTTCCTACAGTATCAGCTACAGTTTCGTTACATTCTATTTGCCATTCGTCATGTACATTAGCGACAAACTTAGCATCTAAGTGTCGTATTTTTGTATCCAGAATAATCAACGCTTGTTTCATTACAATCGCCCCTGCTCCCTGCAATAAAGTATTTAAAGCTGCATGTTCAGACCGGACTAAAAGCTTGCGGCCATCAAGACCTTTTATTTTGCCTGACTTAGCTTCTCTTTGTACTTTTCCTGAAAGATTTTTAAATGATGGGAGATTATCAAAGAAAGACTTTCTAAGTTCTTTACCTGCTGCTCTGCCTCTTCCAGCCACTGAGCCAAGCTTTGCATCTCCTGCTCCGTACAAGAGTGCATAGATAAAAGTTTTTGCCTGATTTCTAGATTCAAGTCCTGCAAGTTTTTGGTTAGCTGTGTGGATGTCTCCATTGAGTATTTCATTTGTATAAGCCTCGTCATTTAAATAATGTGCAAGCATCCTAAGTTCTAAGCCAGACGCATCAATGCCTACAAGTTTATATCCTTTTGGCACAGTCCAACACGACCTACACTCTTTGCCATAAGGGGAGTTGCTACTGGGGATTTGAGCCATGTTCGGGTGGGAATGTGTCATTCTAGATGTCACTGCTCCATTAGGATTAACATAGCCATGCACTCTTCCTGTGTCTTCATCCAACTCTTTAAGCCAACTGTTCACTTGAGCTAAACGCTTTTGAAGCATTAGATAGTTAGCAATAAGGGCAGCTTCGGGAATATGCTTAACTTTATTTAAAGTACCTTCATCAACAATAGGCTGTCCTGTAGGAGTATAGTTCTTGGGCTTCCATCCGAACCGAATAAGATACTCTCCGATCTGTTTGCGTGATCCAAGGTTAAACTCAATAAATGTTTTTCGTGCAATAGGTTTGCGTTCAATATCTAAAGCAAGTATTTCATATTCCCTATCATTAAGTCTTACACCTTTTCCGTGTTGATCAACTGCTGTTTTAGCTAATGCTCCAGTAGCGGTAAACTTAGGGGTTAGTATCTGAGTAACAACAGTAGGTTTAAATCTTTCTTGAACCTCTTGTTTAACTTCATCTAGCTTTTCTTGAAACATTGCAACAAGCAGCATTGCTTTACGTTGATCAAGTACAAACCCATTAGTTCTTTGTTGATCTACAATCTTAGCTGTAGCGTGTTCAATCTTAACGGATGTAGGGGTGAATCCTCTGCTTTCTAACTTCAAAGCTTGATATACTTTATAGTTCAACTCGACATCTCTGCGACAGTAATCTAACATCTCAGGGCGATAGTAGTCCCAAGCATCTTCCTGTTCGCCATATGTTCCTTTGTTAAAACCTATACGATAGCCCCAGTTCTCAAGACCATGGCCTCCTTCTCTTGTAGGTTTAAACAGACGGGAGAGAACTAAAGTATCTACAACCTTACATTTAGATAAGTCTATACCTGCAATTTTTTCTACCGCAGGAATGTCATACCCTATTACGTTATGTCCTATTAATTTTGTTGCAGACATCAGCATATCATATCCTTCTTGTAGCTGAGTGTTGTCAAATGTAAACACATCCTTAGTGTCTACATCCATAGCTACAATACAAAATATTTTAGTGGGGTTTAGTCCATCAGCTTCTATATCAAAAACTAAATTACTCATAGCTCTTCTCCAGTAAACTCGTCATCACTATAATCTAAAATCTCTTTGAGTCTTCCTGTCTCATTCTCATATAAAAGGTGAGTAGCTATACCGACATCCCCTGTGTATCGAGACTTCAACACCCTGACTCTCGTAGTAGATGCTTCAATCTCATCATCGCTCTGCTGATTTCGTTCCAAAGCTATGACACAATCAGACAACTGTGCAATGCTCTGAGAGCCTCTAAGGTGCGATAGCCCTGTCTCAATACCATTCTCATGGCCTCTATTGCCATCTATTCTCCGCAAGTGAGACACTAGAATCATGCCACAGCCTGTCTCTTCGACCAGTGTTCTGAGTCTGTGCATAATACTATCAATAGCTTTACGTTCGTCATTCTCCAGTGTAGAGAGAACTAACATATGCAGGTGATCAACAACTATCCACTTGCAGTCTAATCCAATAATCATATATCTAAGCTTGCTGAATATATCATCAAGATTATTAACACCATGGTGAGCGTGTATCCAAACCCTTCCTGTGTTCTCACCCATAAAAACTTTCTCAAAGCAAGCATCTAGTTCTGAGGGGGTGAATCTATTCTTTACGCTTTCCAAGTGTAGCTTTGCATTAGCCTCAATAGACATTATGCCTTCGGCAGTTCTAGACCAGTTCTCTTCTAAAGCGAGAACCCCTACGTTATCTTTGGTGTGTTGAATCAGCCAGTGTTCTAGTTCTCTGGTAACACTAGACTTGCCAAGACCTGTACCGCCAGTGAGTGTTAGAAGCTCTCCTGCTCTCAGACCTTCTAGCTTTCTGTTTAGTCCGAACCAAGGGTAAGGGATAGCAGTTATTTTATTAGCCCTTAGTTCTTGATAAGCCTCAAGCTGCTCTGATAGATTCAACACGCCAGAGGGTGTATAGACTTTAGCATCCCAGAAGCAGCTAACAAAAGTAGAGTGTCTACCTTGCCGCAACATATCATTGGGGTCTTTGAAGTCCGTAGGGAGGGTCATTAACTTGGCTTTGCCGGGGGTCAGTAGCTTCGCTATTTTTCTAGAAGCTTCCTGACCAGCAGAGTCGTTGTCAAAACAAATAACAACAGAATCAAAAGATTCTAAAAACTCTAGATTATTTTTAACATCTTTCACTCCACCACCAGCACCATTCTTTACAGAAACTACAGGCCATTTGCTGCCCATAAGTTCATATGCTGCCATAGCATCACACTCGCCTTCAACCAAGGTAATAAACTTACCGCCAGCTTTGAATAGCTGTTCACCAAACAGGCCGCTTTCTTTAGCATTACCTGTCCAAACAAAGTCTTTATTGGGCTTGCGGATTTTAGATCCCACATACTCGTTCTTGTGGTAGTAGGGATAATGATGGGTAGTGATAGAGTTATTGGATAGTGTAGATTTTACACCGTATTTTTTAGCTGTTGCTAAACTGATCTTGCGATCAATCAACTCATTGAACTGAGCAGAAGGGTTGTTATCAGACATGTTTTTATTTCTCTGATACGTATCAAATTCCGTTATTGTATCTGGTTGTTGTACTTCCTGTGTACTGTAGTTTTTAAAATATTTAGAACAGCTAAAACACCAAGCTGAACCATCTTCATTTATTGATGCGGCATCAGAACTCCCGCACTCGAAACAGGGTTGATGAAATTTTACAAAAGGCATTGTTATTCCTCATTAGGTGTAGCACTCCTTACTACTATAGCCTCTTCCGTTAGATGGGTTTTAAGATTATTTATTAATGTTACTGTAGCTGCTTGCATAATAGACACAGTAGTTATAGCTTCTTGAAGTTTTAAATCTGCCTCCAGTAAAGCCCTAACAAGAGCTTTACCTTCGGCAGTGAACTTCTCTGTATCATAAGAGCGATCATCTACTGTTATGATAGAATCAGACATCTTACAACTCGTCTTCCATGTTTGAGTCAAACGCATCGAACTCTGATCCGTCAGGTGAACCAACTTCTACTAAGTCAATTACCTGCATTGCTTGGAAATCTAGTCCCTTAAAGACTTTCCCTTTCCATTCCGACTCCCACTCCTTGTACTGAACACGCACATTAGAACCATTACCTACTCTAGCATCTAGTGGATTCTTAAACTTATCTACTAAACGTGGAGCAGGGCGTACCATTCCGTTCGGGCCATTAACTTTACGCTTAATAACCAGTGCCTGTCCTTCATCCATTTGTTTTACAGAAAAACCCCTTGATTGAAAGTCTTCTGCTGTTGCTTCGTCAACCACTAGATTTACTGTGTATACAGGATCATAGGTTGTGTTTGGTGATGTTACTGAAGCCCAATAAGCTTCGCCTTGTAGTATAGCCATGCTATGTTACCTTTGGTTAGGTGAGTGAATTCGTACTGTATCATGCTTAAAAACTGCTGTCAAGCTATTTATTTCCGTCAACCTCAACGGCTTCTTCCTTAATAAAAATACCGTCCAACATCTTACCGCGCCTATCTTTAATATCTTGATAGGCGTGATCTATACAATCCTTTAAAGACAAGTTGTGTCGGACAGCAATGTTTACCAGCACCACAATGATGTCTCCAATATCATCTATAGGTGTCGTATTTTTGCAGACGCTATCAGAAAGTTCGCCTACTTCTTGAATAAGTTTTAACACTTGCTGCTTATCATCAGACCCATGAATAAGATTTCTAGCTAAATGCCAAGAAACAATATTTTGAATTGATAATTCAATACCTCTATTTTCTTCGCTCATTTTTCCTTACTCCATATTTGTCCACCTTTCACAGAAACTTTAACGACATCTTTGCAATTAGGTACTGGTAATGTAGGAGGTGTAGATATATTATTTAATCTTTCCATATCTATTATCGTGTTGTATTCTGTTTGTTCCACTATAAATTGTATCACATCTTTCTCTTTTACATTGTAATCTTTACAAGCTTCTGATAGTTTAATTTCTTGCGTTGTTACTGCCATGACTGCTTTGGCCGTTGCCATTGCTTCTGTACTAGGATTTCCTGATAAGGATTCTTCAAACATACTCATACAGTTACTCCTGTTAGTACAGTAAATGTGTAATACATTATAACTAGTGAGCCTAAAACTAACGTGGTTCTAGTTATCTTGGGTAATCTTACACCTGTTCTTTTAAGATTGAACATTCTTTTTAGTTTCTTTTTCACTCCTTTTCTCCTGATCTTTTACTAATTTTTTAAATTCTTTATTAAAGATTTTATCAAAGTTTGAATTAAATTTATCCTTGTCTACTGGTCTGGCGGTAGATCCTTTACCGCCATGTGTCTGTCCTGATGCCATTAACTTTCTTCCTGATAAGGTTTTCCTACGCTAAAGACTAACAAAGGAAGTAAGATTATAACGCCTTCAAAGCTCATATATTCTCCTTCACCTGTTAAACTATTGTGTACCCAGATCGGTCTTGCATCACAGAACTCTAAGTCTAAACCTACTCCATTGCGTAGTTCTAAAGATATACTATATCCACCTACATGAATTGAAAACATATTAAGCCACCAGTTGTATACGTTGGTTAGTGAATGCAGATCGTACTGTCTGCTGTCTTTGATTTTGTATAGCTGCTATGTTGTGCATAGATGATTCCCTTGATGTTTCTGCATGAGTTGACCAATCTGTCATAGCATTATATACAGCCCAGAAATTACTACCTAATCTGGTTTTATATACTCCTACATATTTAGCCCAGATAAACTCTAAACTTTTATTCCTGCGGGGCATGTCGTGTAACGCTGTTTCCGGTGTTCCACCATCTGCTATTAACTCTAATGCTTTATTAGCTTTAAGAGACTTACAAAAGAATACAAACGCTTGCTGATCTGTGACTTGTTTGTTAGACCACTCTGCCCACAACTCTCTCTCTTTTTCAAAGACTTCTAAAGATTTAGTGATTGCTCTACCACCATGCTCAATGTTCAAAGAGCGAGTGTGTTTAGCTTTAAACACTGCAACCTCACCGCCAACAAAGACCTGTAGATTTGTACAGGCTTGCTGTATAGCTGCTGCACTAATCATAAACGGCCAAGTACCATCAAAGGATGATATAGATAATAAACTTAACGATGCTGTATCACCATCTGGTGTCTGATAAGTATGCTCTGGAAGTCTATACTGCACAAAAGTTCTTGATCCATTGTGAGATGTTCGGATAATTTCCTGCATATTATTTAACTGTAGCCCTGATCGCTCTAAGATATTGCGTGTTACATCTATCATGTGCTTTGGTGCTACAGCTTTATAGCCATGACCATGTACTCCAAGTTCTTCTCCTGTATCTGTTCGATAGATTACAGACTTAGAACTAGGGAACTCAGTACCATCATCGTCAGCAAAATAAAGTAAAGGTGCAGTAGCTATATCAAAATCTGCTTGGCCGTAACCACCATCTCTAATAGAGTTGAGGGCTGTGTTGTTTGTAAACATCGGTGTAATATTATTCATTTGGATTCTCCAATTATTGAGATTAAATTATATAAAATTAAACAACTACTGTCAATAATAAAACATCACTTGACAGTATTAAAAATACCTTTAAAATACCTTAAAGGGTTTATGCACTTTTTAAGTTATCTTCAGTAGGATATACATAAGTATCCTCTAAATCTTTAAAGTTAATTGAATCTTTAAAACAGTTTTTACATAACTGTTCGTTATACTTGTGGTCTTCATAATCCCTTAAACACATACTACAGTTTAAAATTCTTCCTTGTTTATCTGATCTAATAGTCATAGTGGTTTCACCTTTTTCTTTTCTTTAGCTTTAAATTTCTTCAAAGAGCCAGTCGATATTACATAAATATATTGCCATTTATATCCTGTCTTAACTCTCCAACCCCCATACCAACCACCAAGCCAGACTCTGACAGGCTCATAACCTCTATCTAAAACCTTCTGCATGGTGGGATTTTCAATAGCATATTTACTCATAGACATTCACCGATAAATAACCTTTTAAAATTTTAGGATCTACTGCTTTTAGTAGTTCATAAATTGGATGATACTCGCCATCTCTTATGTCCAGTTTAAACTGATCTATTGCTTTAAATATAAGATCATCGCGTTCAGTTTCTTTATCCATCTATCTGCACCTCTGCTTCTGTAACTATTACAACTCTTGCACCGCAAGATAAAATAGGTTTATCATCTAGTGACTGCATTACTTCTGCATGACCTAATATCTTTACGCTCTTGCAATAAGTATTTGTTTTACCCTGCTTAACTGTGATAACAGGATCGTTTGTTTTATTTTTTAAATTAGATCTGATCTTGTGTTGATTAACGTGTATGTATTTTTTCATCTATATTCTCCCGTTGCTCAACATAATAACTATTGTTTAGTGATGCCCATGTTAGGTATTTAGCCGCATCAAGGGCGTTTTCTTCCCAGTAATAACTCTCTAATTTATAGCCATCGCCTTGGCGAATGACATACCAATTGCCAGAGAAACGATCAGGGCTAGGTTCGTTATTCATTAGGACACCTCACTTACTATAGATTTTTTAAGCCACTCACCCATCATAACTTCTTCTTTAGTTTCTAATCTAGGAAGCAGTGGCGGTTTGACATAAGGTTTAAGCAAATCATCTGTCATTTCAGGATACCTATACATCTTATTGTGTAGTCTTTTATAATCTAAACCTGTAGCTTCAGCATACTCAAAGACTGTATAGTACATTCCTGTTTGTAGCTTTGGGTGAGTACCTACAAATTTAATTCTTTTAGTCTTCATCTTTGACGGCATCGGGTTCTCCTAAATAAGTTATAATATAAAACTCTCCAAACTGCTGACCAATTTTATGTGCATCTTCTATAGTTGCAGCATATTGAGTACAGCCCATCTCACTCCAATCAATTGCCCACATAGCTATTCTCCTGTTAGACAGCACATAGAACTATTACGCCCTATGTGCTGTGAGTTATATCAACGCTCAATAGTTACTCTGAAATCTACAGCATCTAGTTCAGATCTTACTGCACTGATAACGTGTTCACTTATATCATCTTGTACAGCCCTAAGTACAGTTCGCTCTATATCTTCAGGATCTATTTCATCTTGGTGTAAATGCTCCAACTCGTCTATTCTATATTCAAGATCATTACACTGACCTACAGCATTTTCTGCCTCAGCTTGTGAATCATCTACACCAGCAGCTAAATCATCTAGTCTGCTTTCTATAGCGTTTAATCTTTCATCATCTGATACAAGTACAGCATCATCAGACGACACTTCTTTAGCTTTTAATTTTAACTCTAAAAGCTCGCCCTCTAAACTTGAAATCCTTTTAGCGTTTGCCCCTTGTAAATATTCTAAATCGTCTATTCTACGTTTTACAAAATCAATTTCTGTTTTGTTCATAATTCTATCATCAATCCACGCTTCTACTGCTTCAATTAAACTTTTCATTTTGTTTCTCCAGTTAAATAAGTATAATGAACTTCACTAACATGATTACCATCTTGCCACTTAGGTGACTTTGTAGCTAAAAAACTACACCAACTATTCCATAAATTTTCAGTACCATATTCATGACACAACTCTATATAAGCTAGAATCTTTTTAGCATTTGCTTCTAAGCCTTTGATAGTCTTAGGGTTTTGAGATAACGAAAATGCTTTAGGATCTAAGTTATACATTTTAATATTATGAACATCCATGCAACCGACAAGCCCTGCTGTCAATTGACAAGCAAACCCTGCCTTTGGCACTCCTAAACCATCAACTCTAAGAAATATTTTCATCAGAGACTGGGCTTTTTCAGTGTCGTTTTTCTTAGAATTTATAACAGCCATCACCTGACTATACATTTTATGCTTGTGAGTCTGTAAGTATCTATAGGTTTTGCCTTTGTTACCCCACAAGAATTTACTGTCTGCTTTATTTTTTCTTACATCAGCAAGCTGATCTCCAACACCCAACCAGTTTTGCTGGATGCTAAGAACTACCATGAGTATGACATCTGCCATATTGTTTACTGATCTTTGTGCATACTGCTGACAATTAACTGCATGAACTTTGTACATAAATCACCTCGTTTTGTTTTGACGTTTTCCAAGCTACAGAACCTCCGTTTTGCTGTCAACACATTTCCCTGCGATAGTAACCTTGTGAAATACACATACACATATAAACTTTATAGGAACAACCCCTTCTTCTTTAAGTGCTTAAAATTTAATTCACACACTATATCCACCATCTCATATAGGATTATTCTATCTTTGCTTTCAAGCTTCTGACTACAAATCCACTTGTATAACTCTTCAAAATTATCTATATCTTTTACTTCAGTAAGTTTCTGCATAATATCTCTCCAAAAAAATGCCCTCCGAAGAGGGCTAAGATGGGTGATAAACTTTATAATCTACCTGCCATTAGAGTTCCGGCATCGTAGGGTTCAGAATAGAATCCATGTTTGTGCAGTATATTATATAAATCTGGATGGACACCATCAGTATCTTTGTGGACACCAAAGGTCATATAATAATCCCAAAGTGGCAAACCATCTGGAGCCAGACCACACTCAGAATTCTTAAACCACATACCATTATTTTCTTCATAGTCACTATCAAATTCTACAGCATCTACAGCATCTAACTGCGGGAAATGAGTATTTAATATACTCAACATAGTCTTTATTTTAATCATAGCTTTACTCCTAAGTTTCTTTACCAACAAGATAAGCGATAACAAATCCACTTAATATAATTATTACTATCGTATTAAAATCAATCATTGTCAAACCTCCAAAAAAAAACCCCTCCGAAGAGGGGTAAAGGACTGCTAGGGGAAATTAGTTAATTTATTGAAGCCTACTACTAACGTAATAGGCTTTATAAATTTACTATATTACTTAGATTCAACCCATTTCAAACCAAATACAGACGGGTATAGTTCTCTATTAAAATCTTTATTGCCTAATAAAGATACCCAAACTTTACCCTGACTAGAAGGTTTATGTGGTGGGTTGCCGCCTTCTAGAATATAAACTTCATCTCTAAAAGACTTTACCATTTCACTTTTAATAGTGCGTTCACCACTATCCTGATGTACCAAAATCCAACCATTTTTAGATATAAACATTATAATACTCCTTCAGCTATTGCTTTATATAAAACTAAACCAAACCACACTGTAGCTATAACACTACAGAACAAAAACATTTCTACGAAAAACCTCGTTAAATTACTCATCATTGCATTCCTTTTTAGATTCTTTACGAAAGCGTTTGTTGTAGCCACGCTTAACTCTTTTTACTACGCCCTTTTTAAAGTTATGATACTTGCGGTGTTTTGATAATACATCAAACTCATCACCAGATTTTAACTTAATTTTATCCATACTAAACCTCCGCTAAAAACACTTCTGGTTTTAATTCTATTACTTGTTCCCAATGCTCACAATAATCTCTTATATTAAAATCAGCATCATCAACCAGATCAGCATCAATAATATATTCTTCAAAGTAATCATCTCTCATTACAATCTTATCATCAATAAGATCCCAGAAAGCTTTATCCTGACCCATAGTTATATCAACATCTGATATAACATAAGTAGAACCAAACTTACACTTCCAGCTTTGTGGGCATTCTCCCTGACCATCCCAATCATGGGCGGCATAGTTTTCTAAGAGTTGAGTGATGATTACAATTTTCATAGCTTTATACCTCGAAACAGTCGATTACGTTTTCCCAATTAATTTCTTTTAAAACAAAACTATTCATATACAAATGCTTATAGATTTCTTCAGTACCATCAGCATAAACAACACAAATTTTATCCCTAAAACTAACATCAGGAAATAATATTTCCCACCAATAATTATTCATTGATAACCACCTCTTTAGCTTCAGTTAAATGTTTAATAGAATCTACTATATCCATTAGCCCATCTAAATCCCTTTTAGCCATCTCTGGCCTATTAAGATCTAAAGATTCAGCAACGCGATAAACATACTCTACAGCCCAAGTAATTTCATTTTTAAGAGCAGTAGCTCTTTCAGCATCAGTCAGTTTGTATTTAACCATGTCGTCACCTATAAATTATATTATTAATAGAAATTAAAAGCCGTCCATGGCTGATAGATTATTTAGCCGCTTGTAAGATTTCAAGCATTGCATCCAGTTTAGAATCAATGTCAGAGACTTTAGTCTCAAGTGCAGTAATTCTATTATCCATCTTTTTAGCTACGCTATTTTGAGCCGTAGCAGTTTTCTTGACAGCCTTTGGCTTTTTAGAATCTAAAACCTCTTCAGCTTGCTGAACTGTCTGCTGTTTAGCTTTAGCTACTGGTTTAGCTTTAACTTTCTTAGCAGCCTTCGGCTTTTTAATCAGCTTCAAAATTTCCTTTGGAACAAGCTGATGCTCTCTGAAGTCAGTGACTTCGGCATGGGTCATGTAAGAATCTTGATCGCCATAGAATTTATTCAGAATGGCGTTAAACACTTTGGTTAATCCGTATCTTTCTGACGGATTCTTAGCATGGATATTAGCAAAGTGGCAAGCTACGCCATAGACTTGTTTAGGAGTAGCAATTTTGTTTGAGTCGATTTTTGCAAAATTAATGTGTGTCATAATATCACCTATTTTATTTTTGATTTCGTTTGAGCCGTTTTTGGCCGTTGTCGTTTTGACGTTTTCCAAGCTACACAGGTCTGGTTTTGCCGTCAACATCTTTTTCACGCACTCTTTTTCCTACGCATTATGCGTATTAAAACAGGTGAAAAAAGTAAAATTGCTCATTTTTGGGGTCAAAGTTCTTTAGGTGCTAGGAATATTATTCCCATGTATTAGGAATATCATTCCGACCTGTGCAGGATTAGTCTATACCATAGACTGTATGTGTGTGAAGACTTTTAAAGTCTTTGAGGATGTAAAAATGGCTGGGTCTTTTTCGCCAATTCCTCCTTCGGAGGGTTGTTAGCTAAGAAATCTAGCAATCTGTTTAGAAGTATAATCCTTAGATTATAAATTCTTGTAAGTCTCTGAAATCATTGCAAGTCTCTATAGAAATTCTAAAGAATTTTAAAAGTCTCTAAAGTCTCTACAGTTTGGAAACTAGATTATAAATCTATGGAGATCTCTCAAGTCTTTAAAAGACTTTATAGCGTGGGCGATAGAATCTATTGATTCTTTGGAAGTCTTTTAAAGACTTTATGGGGCGGGCAGGTGGCCATACCCCCACCCCCCTATATATACACAATCATATACATTTTGACAGACTTTGGAGTGTCAACCAGTTAGCGCGGCAGCTTTAAAGACTTTAAAGGTGAGAGTAAGTGCAGATAAGTGTACATAAAGAACACTTATATGTACATAAAAAGGGGGAGGAAGATGGTTGTGACTAAAATGACTATATAACCCCGGTGGGCTTAATATCTATTATAGGAGTAATATTGAATTCTGTCAATCTATTTCGTATGTATTCGCTGCATGAGCCTTCACTTACATATACCATTAATGATATATAAGTGTATATATGACGTATAATATATCATAAAAGGTATAAACTACTTGACAGTAATGCTTTTTAGGTATATACTATATATATATAATAGATAAACTAGATTAGATATGAGTCAGACTAAAGAATTAACAACCAAGCAGGAAGCTTTTCTCAACCACTTAGTTGAAGTAGGAGGTGATCCGCGCAAAGCAGCAGAATTAGCTGGCTATGCAGATAGTAGTTATCCAGCGGTTGTTAAATCATTAAAGACGGAGATCTTGGATCTAGCTACAAATATCTTAGCCCAGTCTGCACCTAAAGCAGCGATGAAGCTCGTAGACATTATGGATAGTGCAGAGCCAATTCCACAGGCCAATATGCGTATACAAGCAGCACAAACCATATTAGATCGTGTAGGTTTAGGGAAGACCGACCGTTTAGATGTAACGGTAAACACGGCAGGTGGTATTTTTGTATTACCCGCAAAACAAGAGACAGTGTTGGAGGGTGACTATGAGGAGGTCTAGTAGCACAATTCCTTTTGGTTATAAGTTAAACGAAAACAACCCAGAGCTGTTGACGGAAGTACCCGAACAATTAGAAGAGCTTGATAAAATGATTGATATGATCAAGCAAAGAACTTTAAGCCTACGAGAAGCATCATTGTTTTTAGAACATAAAACAGGAAGAGCAATCTCTCACATGGGTTTAAAAAAGATAGCAGATAAAAGACAATGAAAGATTGGGAAGTTAATCCCGACAATTATGCAAAGGACGATACTGGAGAGTTTATACTAAAGGTTGATGGGACTCCGCGCAAAAAGTCAGGAAGAGCTAAAGGATCTAAGGGAAGAGGATATACATATCATTCTCAAACTAAAGCTAAAATGGCTGCAAAGAAACAAGTAAAAGAAAAAGAAAAGAAACTTAAAGCAGCACAGAATAAAGTCGATAGTTATAAAAAGGCTATCAGCAGCACCAAGAAAACTTTAAATAAATTAGACAACAAAGAATCTTCTATCGAAGGTAAGATAATAGAAGATGTACAGTTAGACAGTTTACCTAGTGCATTAGCTCAAGAAGCTACAGATGATGTTATCTTTAAGGCTAACGAAGGGCCACAAGAAGACTTCCTTGCAGCGGGTGAAACAGACGTTCTGTACGGAGGAGCAGCCGGAGGCGGTAAATCCTACGCGATGCTCGTAGACCCTCTTAGATACGCTCACAGGGCGGCTCACAGGGGTTTGATTATTAGACGGTCTATGCCGGAACTCCGCGAGTTAATAGACAAGTCTAGAGAGTTATATCCTAAAGCTTTTCCGGGATGTAAGTATAAAGAAGTAGAAAAGCTTTGGACGTTTCCAAGCGGAGCTAAGATAGAGTTTGGATTCCTTGAGCGTGATGCGGATGTTTACCGCTATCAGGGTCAAGCATATAGTTGGATAGGTTTTGATGAAATTACACACCTACCTACAGAATTTGCTTGGAATTACTTAGCATCACGATTACGTACTACTGATCCTGAAATTGAAGTATATATGCGCTGCACAGCAAACCCCGGAGGTGCTGGAGCAACATGGGTTAAAAAGCGTTATATTGATGTAGCTCCACCCAACAGTTCTTTTTTAGGTAATGATGGATTAACCAGAAAGTTCATACCAGCACGATTACAAGACAATCCTTTTCTAGCAACAGACGGTAGATATGAAAAGATGCTGCTGGCTTTGCCGCCTACACAGCGTCAACAACTGTTAGAAGGGAATTGGGATGTTGCTGAAGGTGCGGCATTCACAGAGTTTAATCCAATGGATCATGTAATAACTCCTTTTGAGATTCCGTTACATTGGGAACGTGCAAAAGGAATTGACTATGGATATGCTTCAGAAAGTGCATGTGTATGGGGTACAGTTGATCCTAGTGATGGAACTTTAATTATATATAGAGAACTATATAAAAAAGGTCTTTTAGGTACAGAGTTAGCTGATATGCTAATGAACATGGAACTAGAAGATCCTACAAGTGTTGCGGGAGTTTTAGACACAGCTTGCTGGAGTCGCACCGGAACAACAGGCCCGACAGTCGGAGAAACTCTTCAACGAGCAGGACATAAGTTAAGAAGAGCAGATAAGAACCGAATACAGGGCAAAATACAGATCCATGAATACTTGAAGTTGCAGCCAAGCGGTAGGCCACGCATTCAAATATTTAATACTTGCCCGAACCTGATACGCGAACTACAAAGTATTCCTCTGGATAAAACAAATCCTGAAGATGTTAATACACATGCTCCAGATCACGCATATGATGCTTTAAGATACTTGATCATGTCTAGACCTCGTATAAACGATACTTTACAGCAGATGCGACAGTTTCAGCGAGAACAACACTTCAGACCTTTAGACACAACTTTTGGATACTAATATGTACGGAAAAAAGAAATTAAAATATAATAACGGTGGTCTAGTAGCTCAAAAACAATTTGGAAATGTGGGTTCTTTAGTAGCTCAAGCATCAGGTGATCAAGGATTTCAAGCAGGAAGTATTACAGGAAGTTTAAGAAAAGGAAGTGCTACTGTATCAGCTAGTCAATATAAAGACTCTGCTGGTGGTCGTAACAAGAACATTAGTATAGAAAAACAATTAAAAAATAAGTCTTCTGTAGGTGCAAACAAATCATCATATGGTATGGGAGCTTCTTATAATAAACAACTAAAAAGCGGCTTTAATTTAAGAGTAGAAGCACGTAAAGATGGACGAGGCCAATTATCTGGCAGTATGTCTATTTCTAAGCCACTTTAAAGGTAATTTAAATGCAAGAAGAAAATTCGTTATACTCAAATGCAAACGACATCTTTTATCAAGTAGAAGGTGAAAACGGTTTAGAAATGAACCTTGAAGATAGTGTGCGTTCTAAACTTGTTGGGTTAATTGAAGATCGTTTTGAACAATCTCAAAGTGCAAGAGAAGCTGACGAACAACGCTGGCTAAAAGCCTATCACAATTTTAGAGGCTTGTACGGAAAACAACAAAGCTTTAGAGAATCTGAAAAATCTAAAGTCTTTATTAAAGTTACAAAAACGAAAGTTTTAGCTGCTTTTGGGCAGTTAGTAGATGTTATTTTTGGAACAGGTCAGTTTCCAATTGGAGTTAAAGAAACTCTTATTCCCGAAGGTGTTGCAACATATCGACACATTGACACAACTCCCGGAATAGAAACATCTCTTTCAGAAGAAGAAGAAAAAGAAGAACAAGAAATTGTTAATCCTTTTGATGTTGGTTATGAAGGGGACGGTAAAGTTTTAAAAGCTGGAGCAACCTTTGGACAAGGTGAATCTCGTTTTGAAAGACTTCTAAATGAAGCAGAAGAAAATGGTGAAATTACTTTAACAGATGGCCCTTCTCCTGATCCTAATGTATTAGAAGTTTCTCCAGCTAAAGAAGCTGCTAGAAAAATGCAGAAGTTAATTCACGATCAAATAGAAGAATCAAACGGATCTTCTGAATTACGAAACGCTATTTTTGAAGCGGCTTTATTTGGTACTGGTATTATTAAAGGCCCGTTTAACCACAACAAAACTATTGGAAGGTGGAGAAAGGATGAAACAACGGGTACTCGTAACTATGACCCTCTTAGTGTGCGTGTACCACGTATTGAATTTGTTAGTATTTGGGACTTTTTCCCCGACCCTAGCGCAACCACAATTGATGAGTGTGAATACACTTTCCACCGTCATAAGCTCAATCGTTCTCAGTTAAGAGCATTATCAAAGCTACCTTATTTTGATAAAGATGCTATACGTGATGCGTTAATGCTTGGGCCTAATTATGTTGAACAAGATTATGAGCATGAGTTAAAAGACGATGCGCGTACAGAAGAATATGGTTCAGGACAGTTTGAAGTTTTAGAATACTGGGGAATCATGGATGCAGAGTATGCGCGTGAAGCTGGCATGGAGCTTGATGAAAATGTTGACGATTTAGATGAAGTACAAATTAATGCTTGGGTTTGTAATGGCAAGCTTCTCCGCACAGTTGTTAATCCATTTACTCCATATCGACTGCCCTATAATGCCTTTAGTTACGAGCGTAATCCTTATAGCTTTTTTGGCATTGGTGTTGCCGAAAATATGGATGACTCGCAACAGATAATGAACGGCCACGCACGTATGGCAATTGACAATCTTGCTTTAAGTGGCTCTTTAGTTTTTGACGTAGACGAGTCTGCTTTAGTTGGTGGGCAGTCAATGGAAATATATCCCGGAAAAGTCTTTCGCAGACAAGCAGGAATGCCGGGGCAAGCTATTCATGGAGTTAAGTTTCCGAACACTTCTCAAGAAAATATGATGATGTTTGATAAGTTTAGGCAGCTTGCTGACGAGCAAACCGGAATACCTAGTTATTCACATGGTCAAACAGGCGTTCAGTCTATGACCCGTACCGCTTCTGGTATGTCTATGTTGCTAGGTGCTGCGTCACTTAATATTAAAACTGTTGTTAAAAACCTAGATGATTTTTTATTAAAGCCTTTAGGTCAAGCATACTACCAATGGAACATGCAGTTTTTTGATGGTCAGTTAGAAATAGAAGGCGATTTAGAAATTAAAGCTATGGGTACAAATAGTTTAATGCAGAAAGAAGTACGTAGTCAACGATTGACAATGTTCTTACAAACTGCACAAAACCCTGCTATTGCACCTTTTGTTAAGATCTCTAAGATCATTAGTGAGCTTGCATACAGTCTTGATCTAGACCCTGATGAAATTCTAAATGATCCTGAAGAAGCAGCTATTATGGCTCAAATTATAGGAGTACAAAATGCTGGACAAGGAAATGGCAGCGAAGCTGTCCCCCCTAGTGACCAATCAGGAGCTATGGGAAGCCCTCAAGGAACACCTCAACAACCTCAAGATGTTGGAGCTACAGGGACTGGCGGTGGCAACATCGGAACTGGAAGTGTTCCGCAAGCAGGGGAAAGTGAGTTCTCTGGCTAACTTAATAAATCTTAAAGAACAAGTAAAAGAAGCTAAACAAAGAATTGAGGATTAATCCATGAAAATACCTAAAAAGTCAGCTAAGAAAGTTTTAAGTTTGTTATCTAAACTTTCTGATAAAGAAGTTGCTGAAGCAGGTGCTAAAGCATCAAAGACAAAAAAGAATAAAGTAGATGCTGAACGTATACGCGAAGCTTTAGAAGAACGTCTAGCTGATAATCCTCAGTATTTAGATACTTTAAGTGATGATGAATATTTAGATCTAATGGATGCTCTTCCTGAAAAAGAGCGTTTAAAAATGTTAGGTGATGACTATGGCGTTGAAATAGCTGAGTCTCAAGAAGGTATGATGACTTCTATGACACCTAAAGAAGCAGCAAACAGTTTAGAACTATTTACAGGTGCTTCCGAAGTTTCTCAGTATTTAAATACATTAGACGCTAAAGGTCTTAAAGAGTTTAGAGAAAATGTAAATGAGTCAGATATAGATTTGTACGGCCCTGCCTTAGATCGTTTAGAAACTACTGGCCCTAGAGTAGTTAAAGCTGAAGGCGGTTCTATGTTAGTACCACCAGAAAGAGAAAAGTACAGTAAAGGAAAATTAGTTGCAAAAGTTTGGAAAGCTTTAAACAAAGAAGCTACGCCAAAAGAAATAAAAAAAGCAGAAAAAGTAATAAAAAAACCTGCAACAAATAAAAATTATTCTGATAAAGCTTATGTAACTAGAGAAGAATTTAAGCTTGGTGAAGATACTAACAGAGACATAATACTTAAAGAAGATTATCCTAAAGGAAGCCAAGAATTTCAAAATGCGTTTTTACAGGCTTGGCGAAAAAAAGCAAGAGTATTTACACATAACGGAAATCAATACAAGGTAGATGAAGCCTCACCAGAAATAAAAAATAAAAAATCAAATAACTTTAATCGTAAAGACTACTATAAAAAAGAAATAGCAAAATTTGATATTAGAGACCAATATAAACAAGAGCTATTAAACCGTATTGATAAATTAGAATTTATTAATTCTACTGAGCCAGAAGGAATGCAAAAAGAAGATTTTAGAAGAGAATTTAAAAAACATCTTACTGAAAAAGGGCATTCGATGCCCGGGCATACGGAACTATTACTAAAGTCTGGAAACTATGAAGGAACAACCCCTGTTGAAATTGGTGAAGATTCTTTAGATGCTATAGATGAATACGTTGTGGCAATGGTTGAAGGCAATAATAAAGAACAGTTTTTAACTGACAAAGATGCAGATATTTTATATGCTCCTTTAAAAATAAAAGAAGCTGAAGGTGGCTCTATGTTAGTACCACCAGAGCGTGAAGAATATAGCAAGGGCGGCAGAGTTGGAGAAATGATTATAAGCATGTTGCGTAAGAATGTTAAGCAAGGCAAGAAGCCAACACGCAAACAAATAGATACTGCTGTAGTTGAAACAAAAGAAACGTATCCTAATTTAATTAAAAAGCTAACTAAAGAAAATAAAGAAGACGAAAAAAGTTTACGGTTTTTTGAAAACTATGCTACAGGCGGTGGCGGTAAAACTGATTTAGATTCAATTATTGCAAGTCTTAAAGATAATGCAACTGAAAGCCAAGAAGCTACAAAACCTTTAGTACGCAAACAAAAAACTTATCGTAGTGATATGGCTAAAAATACTGCGGGTACAGCAGGTGTAACAATGTTGTTACTAGAAGGCCCAGAAGCAGTTAAAGATATATATGAAAGTTTAACTGAAAGCAAACGTGAAAAGTTTGAAAGTGCATTTAGCGAAGCTCACAATGCAGGAGAAAATACTTTTATGTTTGAAGGTAGCGAATATACTACAGATGTAGCTAAAGGAAGAGAAGCTAAAGCTGAAGGTGGTTCAATGCTACTGCCCCCAGAACTACAAGATACTTATGACAATATTCCAGAAGAAGAAAAAGAAGCGGCTGAAAAGTCACAGCTTCCTGACGCTGAAATGGAAAATAACTATTTGCAATTTATACTTGACGAGTCTTTAGAAGAAGACGATCAAGATTATTTAATGGACGTTTTAGAACAAGATGAACGTCTAAGCAGCATCTTTGATCAAGTTATGGATGTTGCAGGAGAATTCTCAGGTGAAGGGGAAGTAGACGGCCCCGGAACTGGAGTATCAGATTCGATACCCGCAAGGTTATCGGACGGTGAATTTGTTTTCACCAGAAAGGCTACTGATCAACTAGGCGCGGAACAGCTACAAACTATGATGGACGATGCTGAACGTGCTTATGACGGTGGTTTAATGAAAAAAGCATTTGGTGGTATTGCTTATAATCCTATGGGAAACGGTAAAATGACTAATAGGATAACTGAGGATGAACTTACGGAAGAAGAGATTAAGCGACAAATGATTAATTCTAACCGTATGCCAAGTGTAACCCCACGATAAGGCCACTCTATTTTAGACCCCTTATCACTTTATAAACCTAGAGGCCACCTTGAAGTATCAAGACCCTTTGTTGTAAACGCGAACAACGAAGCCACCTTGAAAGACTAGCAAGCCCCAAAAGGAGTGTGACGATTATGTCCGAAGCAATTGAAAGTATAACTGAAGAACAAGCACCTAATCCGTACAATTCACGAAAGGAGTGGCATGTACCAGATGCTCCAAGTAGAGGAAGTGCAGATGGGTTGTTTTATGATGATAGATCTGAAACACAGGCTACCCGCACTGCGGCCCCTGAAGAAGTTGAAGAAACATCAGCAAAAAGAACTAACTATAAAAAACGCTATGATGATTTAAAAAAGCATTATGATCAAAAGATTTCAGATTTTAAACAACGAGAACTAGAGTTACAAGCAGCGGCTATGGAGCAACAACCTGCTTACGCACCGCCTAAGTCACTTGAAGATCTTGAAGAATTTAAAAGTCAATATCCTGATCTATATGAAACTGTTGAAAGTGTTGCTCACCTACAAAGTGAACAACAACTAGAACAGATAAAATCAAAGCTTTCTGTTATCGAAGAAAGAGAAGCTGCCATAACACGTAGAGAAGCTGAAACAGCCCTACATGAGAGGCATCCCGATTTTGACGAAATAAGAGGCGATGATCGTTTTCACGAATGGGCCAAAGAACAGCCAGAACAAATTCAAGGCTGGATCTATAACAACCCAGATAATGTACCTTTAGCCATTAAAGCAATTGATCTTTATAAGTTGGAGACAGGACTCAGTTCTACTAAGTCTGCTAAGAACAAAAAGTCGCAACCTACTTCATCAGCGGCTGATTTTGTTTCTACTAAAACAAATGCAGTGGATGCAAAACAACCGAAGGTGTGGACTCAACGGGAAATCTCTAAACTTTCGATGGCTCAATTTGACAAATATGAAAGTGAAATTGATCAAGCCATTATGGAAGGCAGAGTAATCCCATAATAATTTAATGTCTTTTTAGGAGAATATAACATGGCTCAATTTTTTGAACCCTCAACGGATACTAATGCCAACTTTGGCAACAGTGTCGCAGGACAAAACAACTCGTACTTCCTTCCAGCAGTTTACTCAAAGAAGGTTCTAAACTTCTTCCGTAAAGCTTCTGTATGTGAAGCAATCACTAACACTGACTATGCTGGTGAAATTACTGCTTTCGGTGACTCTGTAAAGATCATCAAAGAGCCTGTAATTTCTGTTTCTGCTTACACCCGTGGCAGCGACACTACAGCTACTAAGCTAACTGACCAAGAAGTTAATTTGGTTGTTGACAACGCTAACGCTTTCAAGTTTATCGTTGACGATATCGAAACTTCTATGTCTCATGTAAACTTCAAAGAAGTTGCATCTTCATCGGCTGCTTACGCTCTGCGTGATGCTTTCGATTCTGCTGTAATTGCTGAGATGTTTGCTGGTGTATCGGCTGCTACTCCTAACCATATCCTTGGTTCTGACAACGCAACTGACCTAGCTGGCGGTACTTTTGACGGTACTGGTAACTTGGACATTGGTCAAGCTTCTGGCGAACACGATCCTTTGGATGTTATGGCTCACATGGCTCGTCTTCTTGATGAACAGAATGTGCCAGAAGAAGGTCGTTGGTTCCTAGCACCACCTAGCTTCTACGAGCAGCTTTCACAAGCAAGCTCTAAGTTGATGTCTGTAGACTTTAACGCTGGTCAAGGCTCTATCCGCAACGGTCTAGTTTCTTCAGGCAAGCTGCGTGGCTTTGACATGTACAAGTCTAACAATATTGCAGCTACTACTAACGCTGCTGGCAAGATCCTTGCTGGTCACGTTAGTTCTACTGCAACTGCACAGACTATCACTAGCACTGAGGTCATTCGTGATCCAGATAGCTTTGGTGACATCTGTCGTGGTCTGCATGTATTTGGAGCAGAGGTTCTACGACCTGAAGCTCTAGTATCTGCCTTCTACGGTATAGACTAAGCTGTAAATTAAAGTCGGGGGTGTAAAAGCCCCCGCACTTTTTAAGGAGAAATAAATGCCTCAAGTTGGAAGTAATGCAAAGCCTATAATGATTAAAGGCAAAAAAACTGGAAAGATTTTAGGCGATACAGGAAGTTGGTACACAAAAGAAAATAAGAAAAAATATGAAGATAACTATGATGCTATCTTTAGAAAAGATGAAACTAAATCAAAGGCACAGTAATTATGTCAACAAGTTATTTAGATTTAACAAATGAGCTTCTCCGCGAACTAAACGAAGTTCCTTTAACAGCAGGAAATTTTGCTGCTTCTATTGGCGTTCAACAACATGTTAAAGATTCTGTAAATCGTGCATACTTTGATATAATTAATGAAGAACCGCAATGGCCTTATTTAGCAGTTACTGAAAGTGGTAGTGTAGATCCCATGTACGGAAATGTATATGTAGAAACAGTAGCTGGACAAAGATATTATGAATTAAAATCTACAAGTGATTCTATTACTACTGATTATGGTTCAATAGACTGGGATAACTTTTATCTCACAACTGTAGGTGTTAGCGGTGAATCTGCCCCCTTTGAAGGGCGTAATTTACGTTATATTACCACAGAAGAATTTAAAGATTTTCGGAGAGTTTCTGAAAATTTAGATGATGCAGACACTCAAAACTATGGCGTTCCTAATGCTGTTACTAGAAGCCCAGATGCTAGAAAATTTGGATTAAGTCCAATACCAGATAAAGTTTATCGTATTTGGTTTTTTGCGTGGAGCCTTCCTACAAAACTATCAAGTGCTACAGACACTTTAGTTTTTCCTGAAGTATATAGTTCTGTTTTATTATCAAGAGCTAGATATTACATACATCAATTTAAAGATAATCCACAAGCAGCAGCGTTTGCATTAGACGATTACAAAAAAGGCTTACGTAGCATGAGGTCTAATTTATTAGAGCCTACTCCTGCGTATTTTAAAGATGATCGAATGAGATTCGTATAATATGGCAGCTTCACAACCTTTTGGTATTTCATGTAAAGGTGGATTAAACACTAATCTTAATCAGCTTGAAATGCTTTCACAGCCGGGACTTGCTACAAAGTTACAAAACTTTGAAGTAGACCCTGACGGTGGTTATAGACGAATCAATGGTTTTACAGCTTTTGGTTCTACACGACCTAATAGCAGCAATAGAGTTTTAGGTATTCAAGTATATGCAGACGGAGTAGTTGTTTGTTCTGGCACAGATATATTTTTTAGTATTGATGGCAATAGCTGGTTACAAATCAACAGATCTAGTGTTAGCGGTAGCGGAGATAATTATTCTACGTTTACAGGGCGAAGTGTTTTAACTAGATCAGGACAAAAACAAACATCTTTTGTGGTGTTTGAAGGTAATACAGATTATGGAGCATTAATTATTTGCGATGGTGCAAATAAACCTTATTATTTTTATATGACGGGTACAGGTGATTTAAACACTCGTACTTTTTTTTCTGAAGAAATAACTGTAAATAGCACTGAAGCTCCTGATGTTTGTGCAATACATGATCATCATTTAGTAGTTGCAGGAACTTCAGAAAATAAAAATACTATTTATTATAGCCATAATTTTGAACCAAATAACTTTACTGGTTCTGGGGCAGGAAGCATAAAACTAAGTGATCAAGTAGTAGCAATTAAAAGTTTCCGTAATGACTTAATGGTTTTTTGTAAAAATAGTATACATAAACTTATTAATATTAATGACTCGTCTAATATTGCAGTAGTCCCAGTAACTAAAAATGTTGGTTGTTTGAGTTCTCACAGTATTCAAGAAATTGGTGGTGACTTAGTATTTTTAAGTCCTGACGGTATTCGTTCAGTTGCGGGTACTGCAAGAATTGGAGATGTTGAATTAGGCTCTGTAAGTAGACAAGTACAAGAGCTTATTTCAAACTTAGCAACATTCATAGATACGCATACAATAACAAGTGCAGTATTAAGAAAAAAATCACAATATCGTTTATTTTATTCCCCAGCTACAGGAAATGTAGCAGACGCTAAAGGGATTATAGGAACTTTAACAGCAAATGGTTTTGAATTTTCTGAAACAAAAGGTATTCAAGCTTTAGGGCTTGACAGTGGTTTTGATGAAGAAAATATAGAAAAAGTATATCATGGAGATAAAAACGGCTATATTTATAATCACGATACTGGAACCTCTTTTCTATCTTCAGGAGCAGCACAAAATATAGATGCTCAATACGTTACACCTAATTTTGATTTTGGTGATGTAGGTACGCGAAAAACAATGCAATATGCTAAAATTTCTGTATCTCCTGAAGGGGAAGTAAGTCCTACTTTAAGAGTTAGATATGATTATGAAGATCCTAATATTCCTCAACCACTCGATTATCCTTTAGCTACAATACCTTTGCCAGCTACTTTTGGTACTGCTGTGTTTGGTACAGGAGTTTTTGGAGCAAGTAATGATCCAATGGTAAGACAAACAATTGAAGGTAGTGGACATGCTGTTAGTTTTAGAGTTAGCAGCTTAGATCAAAACCCATCTTATTCAATAAACGGTATATATATTAATTACGTTCCATCGGGCAGGAGATAACCAAATGGCAGGTACTAGCTACACAAGACAAAGCACACTAACAGACGGTGATACAATTACTGCTGGACTGTTTAATAACGAATACAATCAAATTGTAAGCGCGTTTTCATACACTTCTTCTGGAACAACGGGACATCAACATGACGGTGGCGCTGGTGAAGGCGGCAATATTCACACAATAGGCGACCAAGACTTTCTAAATAAAATTGTTGTAGATACAGCTAACAACCGTGTTGGTTTTTTTATTGAAGTAGGCGGCAGTGCAACAGAACAAATTAGAGTTGCAGATGGTTCAGTAGTTCCTGTAACTGACAACGATGTTGATTTAGGTAGCTCTAGTGTTCAGTTTAAAGATTTATTTTTAAACGGAACTGCTAATATTGATGCTTTAGTCCTTACTTCAGGATCAACTGTAACTACTATTCTTAATGAAGATAACATGTCTTCTGATTCTGATACCGCTTTAGCTACGCAACAATCTATTAAAGCTTATGTAGATGCTCAAGTTACTGCCCAAGATCTTGACCTTACTGATGGTACAACTGTTATTGCAATTGATTTAGATTCTGAAACTCTAAGCATTTTAGGAGGAACAGGAATTACCTCTACTGCATCTGGTAACGGTGTAACTCTTTCTATTGATGGTACAGTTACAACACTTACTGGAACACAAACACTTACTAATAAAACTATTGATGCTGATAATAACACTATTCAAAACCTCGAAGTTGATAATTTAAAGTCAGGTGTATTAGATACTGATATTTCTAGTGTGTCAAGTTCTGACGATACACTTCCTTCTGCTAAAGCTGTAAAAACTTATATAGATGCTCAAGTAACAGCACAAGACTTGGATTTCCAAGGAGATTCAGGTGGTGCTTTAAATATTGATTTAGACTCAGAAACTCTAACAGTAGCGGGCGGTGCGGGTATTGATACCTCTGGAGCTACTAATACTCTTACTGTAGCGATTGATAGCACTGTAGCTACTCTCACAGGCACTCAAACGCTTACTAATAAAACTCTTACTACCCCTACAATTTCAGGTAACTTAACTACTGATGGTACTATTGACGGGCGTGATGTTGCAGGAGATGGTACTAAGCTAGATGGCGTAGAGGCTTCTGCAACCGCAGATCAGACAGACGCAGAAATTCGTGCAGCCGTTGAAGCTGCAACAGATTCAAATGTATTTACAGATGCAGACCATACAAAGCTTAATGCAATTGAAGCAAGCGCAGATGTAACTGATACTACTAATGTTACAGCCGCTGGCGCATTAATGGATAGTGAAGTTACTAACCTAGCACAAGTTAAAGCTTTTGACTCTTCTGATTATGCTACGGCTGCTCAAGGAACTTTGGCTGCAAATGCTTTGCCTAAATCTGGCGGTGCAATGACTGGAGCTATAACAACTAACAGCACTTTTGACGGTGTTGATATTGCAACAAGAGATGGGGTGCTAACTACCACCACAAACACGGCAAACGCAGCACTTCCTAAAGCTGGTGGAACTATGTCTGGCGCGATTGCTATGGGAACTTCAAAAATTACTGGAGCAGGAAATCCTACAGCCAACCAAGATGTAGCTACAAAAGCTTATGTTGATACAGAAGTAGCTGGGGTTGTTGACTCTGCTCCCGCAGCTTTAAATACTTTAAACGAATTAGCTGCTGCTTTAGGTGATGATGCTAATTTTTCTACAACTGTAACAAATAGTATAGCTGCTAAACTTCCTCTAGCTGGAGGCACAATGTCTGGTGTTATTGCTATGGGATCTAACAAGATCACTGGCGTTACAAATCCTACAGCGGCTCAAGACGCAGCTACTAAAGCTTATGTTGATGCAAATGCTAGTTCTTATACTCTTCCAGTAGCTACTAATTCAGTTTTAGGAGGCATTGAATTATTTAGTAATACAGATCAAAGTGTTGCTGCAAATAGTGTAACTACTACTGCTTCAAGAACTTATGGCATTCAATTAAACAGCGCAAACCAAGGTGTTGTTAATGTTCCTTGGACAGATACTAACACAACATATTCAGTTGGTGATGGTGGTCTAACTCAAAATAATTTTACTGATGCAGATCATTCTAAGTTAAATGGAATAGAAGCAAGCGCAACAGCAGATCAAACAGATGCAGAAATTAGGGCAGCCGTTGAAGCAGCTACAGATTCTAATGTTTTTACAGATGCGGATCATACTAAGTTAAATGGAATTGCTACTGGAGCTACAGCTAACGTAGGCGATATTACAGGCGTTACGGCAGGAACAAATCTCAATGGTGGAGGTACTAGCGGTGCTGTCACTATAAACGTAGATGCTTCACCTTCTTTTACTAATGTAACAGCCACAGGCGATATGACTGTAGGCGATCAAATTTTCCATAATGGTGACACTAATACTTACATGCAGTTTCACGCTGCTGACCAGTGGCGTGTTGTTACTGGTGGCTCGGAGCGTTTAGAAGTTAATAACACTGCTGTTACAATTGCAGGAACACTTAATGTTCGTACTGCTATTGATCTTGCAGATAATGATATTCTCCGTTTTGGTTCGGGCGATGATGCAGAGTTTTTTCACAATGGTTCACACCTGTATACAGATTTAAATACAGGAGATTGGTATATTAGAAATGGAACAACTGCTGAGTTTTACTTTAATGACAACGGAGACTTCCATGCTGACGGTAATATTTTTGCTTATTCAACATCTACAGGCTCTGATATTAAATTAAAAGATAATGTTGAAACTATACCAAATGCTTTAGAAAAACTAGATACTATTACAGGCTGCACATGGGATTGGAAACACAATAATAAAGAAGGAGCAGGAGTTATTGCTCAAGATTTAGAAAAAGTTTTACCTAGTGCTGTTAGTGAAACTAAAGATTTAAATAGTGAAGATACTTTTAAAACTGTTGAATATAATCAAGTTGTTGGCCTTTTAGTTCAAGCAGTTAAAGAACTCAAAGCAGAGGTTGAAGAACTAAAAGGAGTTAAGTAATGTCTGATATTCCCACTTCAGGTATGATTAGCATAAACCAAATGCACACTGAGGCTGGTGGTACTTCTGGTACTCCCTGTACTCTTAATGATGCAGACATACGTGGTCTTATAAATAAGGGTAGTGGCGCGGCAATGAACTTTGGTGAATGGCACGGTGCGTCTGCGGTGCTAGACACCCAGACTGTAACAGTCGGCTACCTAGCCCCATCCTTGTACGGTGTTGAAACCCGTGGCTGGGAGAGTTTTGGTACTATTGGTTCTATTTCAGACGGAACATTTAACCCAGTAAGCAACAAAACCATCAATACTTTAGCATGGTTAGGTGAAAACGCTACAGGCAATACAGAGGTAAATGCAGTATTTCTTCAGTTAGCAGGTTCTCCAGCATCTAATTCTGGATTTACAACAATGAAGGTAGGCTCAACGTCATTTAACAGAACCGCTGCGACTTTTACAACAGCTAGTAACTACACACAATGGAAGTGGCCTACTACTACTAGTCCCTTTAGTGCAACAGGCACAAATACTATAGTGGAGTTTACATAATGAACAGAGAATATACAAACAAAACAGACGAAATGGAATCAGAAGTAACATTCGCCTGTATTACTAGAGACGATCTCTATATTGAAGTGCCTAAAGGAACAAAAACCGAAGAAACACTACAGCTAGATATTGATAACGCACTATTAACGGCTGCCCAGTTTAACTTTAAAAAAACACAATGTAGGGATGATGTTTACTGCGATAAGCAGCTAGTTAGACAGGACTACTCTACAGGTCTTTCAGAGGCTAAATCTATGGCTGAAGAACTACAGGCCGCATTCCCTGATTATCAGAACTGGCTAAGATGGAACTTTAATATAATAGGGAGATACACAGCATATCGAGAACCTTATGTTAATAGTGGCTTGAGCTTCTACAATTTTGGACAAGTTCCTAGTGAAACGCTGCTACTTGAATTTGGAACATCCTACCCAACTACAAACCTTTTGGATTGGTATGGTCTGAAGTTTGACTCCGAAACTAAAGAGATAATGTTAAAAGTAGTTTTAAAACTGTACGAAGGTGAAACGCCTGAGATGCCCCCTAACCATCGTAGCTTCTATGCAGTTACTCATAGTCAGGACGGAACCAGTAGCGACTGGGTGGATTGCTACATATACGCTACGCCTAAGCGCATACGTGAATTCTGCGCTGAAAAAGGTCTGTCGTATCCATTGCCCCCAACCACACACACAGACTGTGACGTTGTATGGTGCTGGGGTTTTGTTTTTAACAAAAACACTTTAGAGTATGGGCCTGTTAAAGCTTATGCTAGATATAATTTATAATTTAGTAAGGGGAACTATATGCTTGCAGAACTAGCCGCAGCTAATGCCGCCTTTGCAATTATTAAAAAAACTATAGCTAACGGTCAAGAACTAGCAAGTGTAGCACAACAAGCAACCACATACTTTGATTCTAAAAGTTCTATAGCTAAACAAGCTAATAAAGGTGGAAATAAATCAGACATGCAAGCTTTTATGGCTTTAGAAACTTTAAAGCAACAAGAAGAAGAGCTTAGAGAAATTATGATTTATGGTGGTAGAGCCAACATGTATCAAGACTGGCTTCAATTTCAGTCTGATTGTAAACGTAAAAGAGCAGATGCTGAAAAACAAAAGTCATATAAATCAGCTAAAAATCGTGAGCTAATGTTAAATATTTTTACTGTTATATGTGTAACACTTGTAGCAGCCCCTGTTATTGGCACACTTGTTTATTTAATAGTAAGTATTTTAAAAGGATAATAACATGAATGAACTTAGTGAACCAACAAAAGATATGTTAGATGTTGCAGCAGCTTCTACGGCTTTAGCTTCTTTAGCTGCGTGGCTACCACCTACAGCTTCTCTCTTGACAATTATCTGGTTAAGTCTTAGAATATATGTGCAGATTCAAGAGTTTAAACAAAACCCCAAGCAGGATGATTAATAATGAGCAAAAAAAGAAATAAAAGAAATACTAAAAAAGTATTAAAATCTCTTCAAGCTAAAAGAGCAGCTTATCATGGTGGTAGCCATGTACCTATGAATGGGGGTTGGAATCCGCATAATCCACACGTTGACGGGCATAATCTGCCTAAAGGTGGTGGAAGTACTTCAAACAATGACGAGCCTCCTGTAGCAGAGTTAAAAAGACCTGATGAAAATCCCGAAGATTTTGTAAATCAATTTGACGCAACTGAAGGCGTTGAATCAGCTATAGATCCTCGCGCATCTGCGGCTGAACAAGGCTTTACAACAGCCTCTCAA
>VMHT01216085.1_pt1 | contig 37197 bp, 26 predicted proteins | sample 4693611 | NCBI WGS metagenome assembly VMHT01 (sample SAMN12280063, study PRJNA550983) | marine metagenome | isolation source: seawater sampled from same location over 5 years 0.02-0.2 micron viral filtrate | place: USA: collected off the coast of southern California halfway between the port... ...
ACGTGCCTTATCCCACAATGCCCATTGACTCATAAACACACTCAGCCCGGCTTGTCTTGCCTTCTCCTCGTTGATGGCTAACATACGCATATAGTTCTCACTAATGCTTTGTACCGTTTTAGGCTCAACAAGGAACTTAGTCTTCTTTAAGTTGAAAGAGATAGATGGGTTGACCTCTCCATCTGCATATCTATACTTAACGTTCGTTGCACCCATCAAGGCAAACGCCGTCTCCATAAACATACTATTCACGTTACCAAACTTGTACTGCGCCATAACATCATCAATGTTGTCAGCACGTTTGGCTCCTTCTTTAACAGACACATTCTTCTTCTTGTAGTGTGCTGCTTTATCCTTGGCATTCTCTGCCGCCTCTACCTGACTATTCCACTTAGTCAATAGCATCTCATCGAAACGTGCCTTGACCTCAGGGTCAGAGAACAACTCCTTCTCAAAGATTCTAAACATATGTCTGTCCATCGCAGAGATAGCAGCCGTGCCCGGGTCTTGCCATACGATTGAGAACGCACCGGTCTTAGAAGACAATCCCGGAACCTGATTCTGTATACGCTCAAGGAAGTTTACCCAAGTCTCAGTCTTCTTCTTCATAAAGAAGTCAGGGTTCATCATATACATCTTGGCAAACCTTGCAACGTTTGTGATATCTGCCGAACCCGCAAGTCCAAGACCACCCTCGTCCATCTTCTGCATATTGAAGAACCTCTTCATCTTAGCAGTCAACTCTTTTCTTTCTTCCGCAGTCAAAGGTTCGCTCGGGTCTTTCGGATACATATTGGCAAGACCTTGGATAGTAACCTTCTCTACATCCTGTGCGGTAAAAGACTCACGTATCCTTGGAGCACCCAAAGCATCACGACGATACTTGAGGTTGACCTTGTCGGGATTTATTACCGCAAGGTTGGCCGGGCCATTTGCATTCTCACGTACCACAAATGCATCAAAGCCTTCGTCTTGAAAGAAGTCTACAATCGAAGGAGTCTCGATAAGACCAAAGTCGTTGTTTGCAAAATTGATTAGCATATGCAGCGTCTCAAATATAGGAACCTCATTTCTTGTGTCTCCATATTGAGCAAACTCCACGTAGTTAAAACGAGTAGCCATTGAAGCAAACGGCAAGTCTTTGTTCTCAAACTTGTTTACTAATTTCAGGAGGGGTTGCTCCATCTTACTCTTGGCGTAGTCGAGCAATGTGCTTCCGAAGAAAATAGTATGAGCGGAATAAGAACCTACCCCCACGCCATTGTATTCTATAGAAGTATTTTCCTCGCCTAAATACATATTTGTATTTGACCGCGCTATCAGTCCGCCTATATCATCTCTCACATCATAATTCGAAATCCCATCAGATAATAAATCAACGGCCACCCTACGCATAAGGGCATCGTCCTGAGTCATTTTCTCAAAAGACTCCATCTGCAAGTCTCTCGGTGATATTCCGATTCCCTCTAAAGAATTACGTCTACTAATCTTTTTGGGTAGATATCTTTCAAAGAACTCTTCAATGGTTTCTTCTCTTGCCGCCAACTGAATCATAGCACCACCCACAACATTTCGAGGTAGATTGGTTTTTTCGCCACGCGAAAGGCTAACTATGTCATCAAAGATTTCTTCACTCAATGCGGCAGACGCAGATTTGGTTCTGTTGTTCTTGTCTACAATCTCACCAAAGACGTTACCCATCTGAGCCGGATTAAAAATCTTGGTGTCTGCCGCAACGGCAACAGATAAAACCTCACCACCCATACCTTTAAAAACATTAGCCAATCTATATGAAGGACTAATGAAAGGAGTAAAGCCATCTCTTGGCTTCATAGTTTCGTTCCAAGTGGCGGTGGCTGAACCTTTCGCCTCTTGAACTCTCTCGAGTTTGTCGAACAAGAATCGTGTTCCGTGGAAGAAGACCGTTGTCCCGTTGGTGATTCGTGTACCATCGCTAAGTTGTTGTGCATCAACTCCTGAAAGGTTAGCAACACCTAAGTACATTCTTGCTCGAACCTCACGGGCGTCGGCTCTGAATATAGGGTCTACCTGTTTGTTGTTGAGCAACCCTTGATGACGATTAGCAGTCTCCTCAACCTCAAGTGCCAAGAAAGTTTTTTCACTATTACTTGATGTCACGGGTTTTAAAGAACTCAAGTACTTTTCTATCACGCGATATTTCATAAACGTAGGCTTCATACCTTCAGAGATAGCCTCGCCACCCTCTACAATAAAATGCATCCAAGGACTTTGGTCAAACAAACCCATCGCCTCGTCGATGATAGCGTCTTGCTCAGGAGTACGAGTAGCACGAGAAGTTTCTCTATAAAGACGTAAGTATTCTATAAACGCCTCCAAGTCTTTCTTCGCCTCAGCCTCTGCGGCTTTGTAATCAAAATTGGTACCCTCAAAAGTAGCGTCAATGGAAGCCTCGTCTGCTGAAGCATAAGCAGCCAACGTAAGGATATCAACCATCGGGCTTCCGTCTTGTGACTCAAGCACACCCGTGAACACAGGTTCGCCAAATATTTCTTTTACAATAGGTGCTCGTTGAATATGAATAGAGCCATCACTTATGTAGTGCTTAATGATGTAGTTGAACCTTAGTTTCCCTACGACTCCATCAAAGGAGATGGACTCTACATTATAGGTGTAGCCCTCTGTAGTTAAGTCACCCGGTAATCCGTGGGTGTTCAATGGCCCGATTATCTCTCCACCAAACCATTTTTTAATAGCCTCATCAGATTGGGTATCTCGCATACCTTGCACACGCATCGCTGCCACTTGCATCTCATTCGGAGTAAGCGGCTGATTCGGTGATAGCATACCGAAGATATATCGGTTGAATGTATCAATAGGGTCTACAGAAACAACCTCTTGTGCTGCTCTTGGATTTTGCAGCAAGTATTCTTCTTGAGTCATACCCTCAGGAACTACAAGTTCTCGGTTGATTCCTTCTTGAGTGTGAGTACGCGCTAACTTGCGATACAATCCCGTACGTAAAAAGTCATCTTTGATGTCGTTAGGATTCCACCCTTGCTCCTTCATCCATATCAACTCGGCGTAAGTAAAGGTGTCATCTATTCCAATGCCACCGGGGATTTCCCAATAGGTACTACCACCCATATTGACAGGTATACGAGGACGTACACCACCAAAGTTTGTGAGTCCATATCGGAAACCATACTGCTGCATAGTCATACCGCCAATCATATAATCGCTCTTGGCATCGTTCCACTCAATCTTGACAGGAGTGTTAATCATTGAGCGGTTATCCGTCCTATGCGCTTCGTCTCTTACATACGCTTCTTCCGCGATGGAGATGGCATTATGAAGGTTTGGCCTCTCAGTTGCGAGGTTAGGTCTTTTGCTCCTATATCTTTCAATAGTTTCATAATATCCGAGTTCGACACTCGACCTGTTGCCGCCTTCTCGCGTGGAGTATTGCGACTTGAATCTTGGTTTGACTTTTGCATAACTTATATTTTCTACGTATTCACTTAATTCTCCTTTTGATAATCTGCCTAATATCTTAGCGGTCTGCTCGTTATCATATGTAAATATATGTAATATATTGGAATTATAATCAAATGAATATCCTTTAATTCCGAGGCCACGAGCAAGGGTTTGAATTACTTCAACCTTATCCTCTTGTTCTAATATATCTTTTGCAAGTTCAATCTGTAAACCAAGAGCAGTTTGTTTCTGCCTGTTCCGCATTGCATCCTCATTGCCGATGTTGAAGTCTGTGACTGCGGTGTAACTTTTGGCGTCGAGATTTCGAGTAGTAAAGTTTGTGAAGTCCGACATCTCAGCACGTGAACCGGTACTTAACTTGGATACCATTTTCATTACTGCGATAAACTCATTTACACTACCCTCATCCTCGTTGCCATCTTCAAACAAGAAAGTACCAAACTCAAATTGTCCCGGCAAACCTGTGTGATATAAATATTGATACGCACTAATAAGAGTTGTGAGCATTTCAATTGCTTCGTTATCTCTATCAAGAGGAGGTGTCTCAAGTGCGCTTATAACATTGTGTGTTTGTACAAACGGATATCCACTAAGACTTAGTCCTTCTTCACGGAACATATCGATGATGTTCCTCAATCTCATAGATGGCTTGAGAATAAATTGACCACCCTCTGTCACATCCAACACGTAAGGAAGTCTTCCGTATTTTTCTTGAAACCTATCAGCCTCTTCGTTTAATGTACGACCGGTCACCCCCGTTGCCGTATCAAAACCTTGACGTAGCATTTCATACATAAACCCACGAACATCATTAAAGCCTTCGCTCCATACGCTTTCGGGGAATACGTGATAACCTAACTCAGGGTCATATACAATATCGTCTTCAATGTGTAGGTTGTTTATATCCGGCCCGACCTCAAGCAGCATCACAGACTCTTGTTGTTCAGGGGCAAGTATACCCATCACCGCAGTCAACAACTCTACATCTTCTCTTGACCCGAGCACATTCATCACTCGAGAAACCTCGTTAATATAACTGCCGTCTTCAAACTCGTAACCACCAACCGCGGCAAACGAATCATTAATCTTAACATCAAGTTCAGATGCTAAGTCGCTCATCGTGTTCGTAAAGAACTGATACTGAGGAGTTTCTATAGCAGACTTAAAGTCTTCATCATTGTTTACAGGATTATTTCTAAACGGCGCAAGTCCAAGTTGGAATATCTCACTCTCCGGAACTTTACTGAAGTATGCCGCGTTGATAGACTTACGCATAATCTCCTGAGTAATCTCATTGTCCGCAGAGAAGAATACCTCTTGCCCTGTCTCCTTGTCTTGTAGAGTTAGACCATAAGCATTACCCTGATTGTCACGCATCAAGTCGTCATCAACAACAAGGTGTAGTCGACCATCAATCTCAATCAAACGCTCGGGGCGTTGTGCATCGTTGATGCCGTTCACAATCTTAATACGACTTTCACTTTCTGCTAAGAGTACACCGAGGTCACCGATAGCACGTCCTGAATCTGTAGGTTGACCTACAACGATATTACCGACAGGACTCTCTACATAGTACTCACCATTCTGATTCTTGAGCAGCATACCTTGAACACGACCTTGAGTAGATAGTACGCTGACCATATTACCAACGTTGCTATTCATAGTTGTACTCTGTGCCGGTAGTGTTTCAATTGTACCACCCACCTTGAAGTCTCCTGTAAGAACCTCGTACGCTCCTGTATCTACAAACTCCTGAAGAGTCATAGAAGAGAAGTCTTCAGTACGAACGTTAAATGCTTTTGCCAAGTATGCAAAGAACTCCTTCACGGCATCCTTCAACTTAGCCAACAAGTTCGGGTCGCTCACTACCTCTTCTGCTCTCTTTTCAATAGCGATAACCATTGCTTCAATGGCTTCTTTGCCTTGATACATAGGGTCGCTACCAACGGTAGCCATAAGTTCAGGAGACGCCTCTACAAGTTGTTTCATCTTGTTGAACAACTGCGGGTTGTTCTCAGCAACATAGTTTACCCATATGTGAGAGTACTCGTGAATAGGTGTACCAAGTGTTGCAGTATCCGGATTGATGAAGATACTCTTAGAGGCAGAGTCGTATACACCTCTGTAATTATCAAGAGCCTGTTCATCGATACCGATGCCCACCATAAAAGAACGGAAGGCACTCTTGTCTACAAAGACCGGGACATTCTTGAAGTTACCCTCAAGAACCTTAGCCAATGCAGTAATATGTTTTGGGTCAACGTTTGGATTCCTGTTGCCCAACAATGTGTTGACCTCAGTATCCAACTCTTTTAGGTTAGTAGTGCGCTTTGCGTTTTCGTAAGCGTCACTAAACGGAGAAGTAAACGACGCATCAATAACCGACGGGTCGTTCTTCGCTGCCTCTAAGAAGGCTTCGTCTTGCTCACGGAATACTTTATTTTCTTCAGTATCCTCAACGGCGTTCTTCATATTGATGCGCTGAAGAATCTCTATCTTCTGCTCATCTGAAAAGAATGCTTTGTTCTCTAACTCTGCTTGTTGTATATACTCGTCAAACTCTTGGAAGTTCTCTTCAAGTCTTTGTATAGTTTCTTCAATGTCTTCTTCCGTAACAGGTCGAGTGTTGCCGTCTTTGTCAACGAACTCCATACCTACTGCCGAGCGAAGATTTCTAAATGTCTTTTCTTTCTCGCCGTATGCTTGGAATAATAACTCTTGATGCACACGAGGCATACTTGAGTACTGCTTGATACCGCTTGAGATACTCATCTGACCACCAACGATGGCACCCACAACAAACTCATCCATATCCTTCAGGCTAAAGATATTAGCCCAATCAGGATTGATAGTCTGTAGGTTAGGGTTAAAGTATTTCATCGCATCACCAACCAACTTTTCGCCCATCGGCTCAAGATATCTTTCTTCGACACCCTCCAATGCAGCACGTATCGGTGCCATACGCATTGTGTTCTTGAAGCCAATACCAAACACATCTCGGTTTGTAAGCCCTTTGTGAAGATTGAAGGTAGCCTTCTTACTCACTTGCATTGACTCACGAACAAACCTCGCTTCCGGGTTTAGTCGGTTAACCAATGCGATAGCGGCAGATGCGCCCATAGAATAGTACTCTGCTTCACGAGCACTCATACCATTCATAATACTTTGCTCGTAAAGATTGTGATGTATCTGTAAGTACATCGTTGCCGTTGACCCAACTGCACGAGCACGATTAGCAACGTTAACTGCATTTACAGGTTTTTTGCTAAGTGCTAAACCACTACGAACAAAGTTTGAGAGTCGTAAACCTTGACCACTTGCAGCAGTAACACCCTTACTCATTGCAGCAACCTCACCTCCGGCAACCAATGCATATACATCAGCAAGAGCCTGAGCACTTTGAGTGGCCAATGAAGTTGTGTTGTAATCATATACAGGCACATCTCCATTCTCAATCTTGTCATTAGCCATATCGACTAACCCTTGCATCATCATAGCATCGTGAACCATATATCCATTCGAGTCCACCACATACTGCAAAGTACCATCGTCTTCAAGGGTAGCGTCGTATACCGCGGTATACCCGTTACCTAAGTCTAATAGATACTCGAATTGTCTACGCTTGGCGTAAGAAGCCTGACGTGTAAATGTGTTATTGTCCGGGTCAAAGAAATCAAGAAAGGCATCCGTCTCGTCATTAGTGACGCCGCCCATCATCGTTTTAATACTTTTCGGTATCTCAAATATGCCGTGCAATAATGTCAAAGCGGTGCGGGATAGAACCTTAGCACCTCGTATTGGCATTCTGTATGCTGCGCTAACCTCATCAAGTGATTTACCTTGAGCGTCAGTACGTGCTTGTAGAACCATATCCTGAGCAATCTTCTCAGCATACTCAGGGTAGTTTACAGACATCTCGTCCAACTTACCCAAGAAGTATTGACGGCTTTGCTCAATCTTCATATAGTCCTTATACTCATCAGTACTTGTAATCTCGTTGAGTTTCTCAAGAGCCGTACTGATGTCACCACTAAACCCAATTGGAGCCGGTACATCTATCTGACTGACGTCGTCATAATCTTTTCTAAGGTCTACCTCCGGAAGTGGTTGAGCAATCTCGATGGCAAACATATCGTCCATCTCTGCCAACTCTGTGGCGTTCTGCTCGTAGAATGCATTGAGTCCCTCTTGGTCTCTTACGTTGGCATCCCTTAATAGCGTTTCTATATCTTCAGATGAAGAACCATCAAGATAGTCTGTGATACGCGTGTGCATATCAATCTTATACGCTCGGTCATTAACGGCTCTGTTCAAAGCCACACCTTGTTGAACAACGTTTGGTATGCCGTCAGGATATTGGCTACGCTCATACAGACTCAAGTAACTAAGACCTCTGTTGATAGCCTTCTCTTCCATCACACCACGCGCAATCATATCGTCACGTGAAGTCGGAGAGTCATAGAACTCACCCAAGTATTTACTACCAAAGGTGTTTTCCCATACGTCGATTACACCAAACTCTGACGGAGGGATACTATTAATAAAGCCCGTCTCGAAGATTGATAATTCTTCTTCAAGAGAGGCTACTTTATTTTTACGCGTCATATACTGCTGAGGCGTACGAGCACCGAAGTAGGGCTTGTTCTGCCACGAGTAGTATTGAGCAAGTTTCTTTTTGTTCGGGGGGTCTACATCAAGAGAAGTAGTTTCGACCGATTCTCCAACACCAAAGGTAGAAGCGTTTTGCGAATCTTTTTTTTTTAGGTCTGCTTCAATCTCTCTTGCTAAGTCGGGAGTAAACTCCGAATCAATAGCCGGGATAATCTGATTAAACACAAAATCTCTGTAGTCTTTGTTTGAAGACAACTCGTTAGCAAAGTCTAACTCATTCATTGTGAACTCGTTACCTAACGAACCTTTAAGAGACTTGTGCAAATCATTGACACTAAGTTTCTTCATTATTTTAAACTAATCTGTTTAGTTGTTTAAGTTGTTCAGGGTCTAAAGGTAAGGCATCAAATTGCCCGACGCTTGAAGATTGACCCATAGAAGGTGAGATGGTCTCACTAATTTTTCTAAGTTGCTCGATGGTGAACGTCTCAATAACACTCTTGCCATCCATATTAAACTTGACGTCAAACGTTTGTTCCTTCTCTGATTGAACGGATATACCTACAATCAGGCCACCACGTACCGGAATGGCATTATCATAAGTACGAAGCAACGTCTTCACACCACGGCTGATGTCGCTGATAGAACTTGATGAGGTTGCGCTTACCCACTCTGATTTAAGTTGGTCGTACACCACGCTCATATCACCCACCTCTTCAGGGTTCTGACCACCGAGTACGTTGGTGTTAATCTGTGCGCCATCAAAGGCTTTGTTACGTGCCAAGAATTTAGAGGCCGTAGTAAACGAGTAGCCCGGGAATAGTGTTGCTGATTCAGCGAACTGATTGACGCTGAGTTCTTCGGACAATACAGTTCTCTTTCTACCACGCTGCATAGTCTCTTCGTACTCAAGCATAAACGTTTTGTTGTCAGGATTGAAGTACACCTTAGCCGGTTTATTTCTAAACTTGATGCCGCTAAAGTTTTCGCTTATATCCTTAACTGCGGTACCGCCTTTCAGAATCGTTGGCATACTATTTAATACACCATCGTTGTTGTTGAATATGTCGGCAAGTTGATTGAACTTGTTAGTGTATGCCGCATCATTAATCTCTTGATTGTTCTGATTATTGATGATAGTAAAACTCGTTCTCTCAATATCAGAGACGGCCACCGACGTGTTGTCCATTGCGTACTTACTGACTCTATCGCTAAGTACCTGTGCTTGTAGATAGGTAAAGGCTAACGGGTTCCCGTTATCTGCCGGGTCAATGTCTGCTACCTTTATCTGCTGACCATCAATAATAATATATCCACTACCGATGCCTTGCATATCCATTGCCTTGTGTTCAGCAATAATATTCATAGCACCTTTACGCAGCAGCATCGCTCCTTCGTAGTTGGCGTTTTCTGCAAACCAAGTGTTTAGCAAACCTTCGTTGATAATCTCTGTCGCAGTCTTAGCGCGATTCCCTTTTAGATTGGCATCGTATGTTGAGAACTGATTGGTGGTTGCAGAGACAGACTCTGTAACATTAGTCGCACCTTGAGTTCCGCCGCTACGCATCGTGCTCTTAGTTTCCTGAGCATTCTTGTCAAACCAATACGACCAATACTGAGGCTCAATAATAAAAGAGGTAAACACCTCATCGCCTAATGGACGAAATACACCGCCTGTACCAAACATATATTCACTTGGTAGTGGTGCGCCATCCACAATGGTCATCCGCTCAAAGCCCGGAACCTCCGCATTTGATAGTGCTTGAAGATGTCCGCTATATGATTCTTTAAAAGTAGGCATATTGTAGTAGCCTCTCTTCATCATCTCCGTCATTTCATCCGACAAAGAATTTTGAAAAGATTGTATCTGATTCTTATGAGCCTGTACGTTTTGTGTTTGTTCAGCAGTAGGGAATAGACCTTGGTTGGCTCTCGCCATCATAGGCTTGGTGTCTTCAACACCAATATCCTGAGCAAGAGTACCGATGATGTCTGCGTGTTTAGTAACGGGATACGTTACTACTGCGTCAGACTGCAACTCCTCTACACGCTCTGTCGCTTCCTTCTGTGCTTTGATTGCTTGAGTCTCGGCACGATTAATCTGAGACATCTGCGAACGTACCATCGACGCCGCCTGTCTGTTCACTTGCGATTGTGCCTTCAGGATACTATCGTAATTACCCTCGGGCGTTTGTGCAAATCCTAATGCTCCTACTCCTTCTGACATAATTATTCGTATTGCCCTGTTACCTGATTATAACGTCCTAAGGTGTTGTTTTGAAACACACCACCAAGACTTACATTGCCGCCGCCTACACGCGGTTGCGCAGCAGCAGCGTTGTAGTAGTTTTGTTGAGCCTGTTGCATATCAAACTGACCTTGCAATTGACCGATAGAAGCAAGTCCGCCAAATCCTGAAGTAATACCTTGAAGACCACCTGATATAAGTTGTGTCTTAGTAGCAATCTGCTCTTGACGTTTAAGTTGTTGGTCTTGAATCTGACGAGCACGTTCTTGGTTTAGAAGCATTCCCGCTCTATCAGCACGTGAATCACGACGCGATTGGTCTTGTGCCTCTAACTGAGCAAGGTTCAAACCTGACTGAGCGGCCTGAGCACCGACTGCTGCCGTTCCCATAAACGCTTGAGTAGCGTCTGTGGCTGCACGATTATAAGAAGACTGCGCTACCGCGCCTGAAGTTTGAGCGTTGCGCTCCATCGCTCCGGCGTTAGCCATACGCCCTGACTGCTGCAACTCGGCCTCACTACGCATACCACGAATAGTTGGGTCTATAGTGTAGTCTTGACGTTTGTCAACCTTAGTCTTCATTCCTTGTGACAAAGCAATACCTCCGGCAATACCCTGAGTAAGTGCTTGGCCTCCTAAGCCTATCGCCGTTAAAGTTATTGGGTCCATATTCTATAGTTTGTGTCCTCGCTGCACGTTAAATCCTACATCTGCAAATCTAACCTTTAACTTAGACGTATTGTCAAATTCTAAAGTAAACAACATAAACTGATTAATAAGTTTTTCACCGGTAATCATATTGCTATCATACGTTGTAGCAACATAAGAACTCGGTGATGGCTCTAATCGGTCTCTGTACAATCCGGCATAGTACACACCTTCATACTGACGGAAGTCCGTGTCGTTCAAGTCTGAGGACTGCAAGTACTCTGAGTAGGTAGGATTCGTAGGAATCGCACCGGCAGAAGTTCTGTCCATATACTTAGACTCCGTTCTGAAGTGTGCAAATGACGGAGGTGTATCTCCTTCAATCGCAATCGACTGAAATACTTTTACTGCTGACGGGACTTGCTTAGATATCGAAACCATACGACTCACATATTGAGTCCCGTAGAAGTTATTTCTTGTGGCGTTCACATTGTGTTTCCACAACTCACCACTCTTAAAGGTAATAAATTGTGTGCCAACACTTTGCATCTGCTCAGGTAGGTATGAATAGAAAGTCGTCCAAGACTGCGTATCCTCAGAGTATGCAATCGTAGCAGCATCACCACTATCTAACTTGTAGTAAGACTTTCTAAACTCAAACGTTTTGAGCGTTAAGCCATCTCCATCATCAGGGGACTGAGCATCTGAAGTGAGCACGGCCTTCAAAGATGTAGATGCCTGAGTAGCAACGAACTCTAAATATCCACCTTGGGCTACACTACTTAGGTTGCCGATAGATGTGTCGTCAGAATACTTAATCTCTACAGTACTAATTGTTGCATCGTACACAACCATAGCACTAATAGCAACACGATACTTTCTACCCTTGACGATATCCACGTTAAAACTCAACTCCGCTCCATTGTAAGTCGGGTCTTGATAGCCTGATAATATATCTGTGCTATCTACCTCATCAATGTAATCGTCAAGATACTCTTGGTCAATGCCTGTAACACTTGGTAGTGTAAGGATGTATTCGTTCTCATCAGGGTCAAAGCCTCCGTAGCAACCGGACTTTTCTTGGACAATCAAAGCATCACAACGCTCACGGAAGAACGAGCCAACACCCTTATTACCGATTGGCATTAATCCATTGACGTCATATTGAACCGCAGTACCATTCAAGGCGTCAAGCCAATAGACGCGGTTGTTTCTTTCTACCACACTTTCCGGATGCATTGTTCCATAAGAACCACGCAGCACCTGAGACGAACCAATCACGCCACTCTGTACTGCTAAGAAGGCTGCGCCACCCGATGTTTGAATCTGCGCCTGACCAATATAGACAGAAGCAGTCTCGTTAACGCCAATGGCTAACATTGTATTACCGGTAGACTCTGTCTTTGAGGTAAACAATAGTTTCTGAATACTACCTAATTCCTGAGGCAATGTGCTTTCATCAAGTGCGTTAAATACAGACAAGCCATTCAATAGACTACCCTGTAGTCTGTTCTCGCTAAACGATACTGAGGTAGGTTTGTGTACCTGTTGAAATCTTGTTGTATTCAAGCCGCGACCGGTCAACTGAATCCAATCATTGGCGTGTGCAAAATTTGCACTTGCCACTTGCATATGAATATCAGAGCCTGTGTCAAACTGAAGGTCCTTAATAATTATGTCACCCTCAAAAGTACCTGATGAAGTAGACCACGTTCGTGAGGAACTACCCGGTGAAGTAATGTTAAAAGTTTCTCCAAACTCAAAGTATGGGTCCTCCGTGTTTATCAGCCGAGGTGTAAATATCTCGGCAAAAATAAGGTAAAGTGTATTTGTGAATTGACCCAAGTCTTTAGCCTGAGCATAGATGGCATCCCCCGCTTGGTTTACAACCTGAAGGGTATACTGCTCACCACCCACATTATGTAGCGTGACTAAGTCTCCTTCGCTATAGGTGTAACCAAGGTCCTCTATTTGTAGGGATGATATGTCAATCTTAATATACTGATGTACATCCTCATCATACGACTTCTGCTCATTATCATTTGTAAAGTCAAGCGTATAGTAACAATGCTTAACAGGGAACTGAACAAAGAAACTTTTATTCAAGGACTTCGTGCGCACAAACGAGTAAGAGTGTGCCCACTCAGGTATGTAGTTACTTGGCGATGTTGTAGGCAACGACCACTCAACATCCTTAACGACATTAGAGTACGCGCTACCACGGCTTGGTATTGCAACGCCTTGATTGTCAGTAAGTTCTATAATTCTACCCTGACGTCCATAGCGGTCCATAAAGAACATACCAAAGCGGTACGAACTATCACTCTTCCACAATCTCAGGTTTTCGTCTAAGGTAATTGTGGCTTGAGTTATACCCGTAACTACAATACTTAAATTCTGACTACCAAGCGCGAAGTATGACGTTACAAATTGTACGCTACCTCCTGAAGGAACTTGCGTCGCAACGTAATCAAGCATATTTGAAAACCCACCATCGGATACCTTTGTTTGAGAAGCCAAATTTTGACTTGTCGGCCACCGCGAAGAAGGAAGAGTATTTGGTGCACTATAATCAAAGTCACCAACTTCATCAGAAGATGCGCTCAATGGGTTTCCGTTGGATGCAAAAGTATAATATCCATCCGCAGTAGAACCCTCGACCTTTACATATCTGAAATAAACGGTCTGTTGGGCACTATTACTATCAAGATAATTCATCTCAAACATCACGTAAGAGCCTACCATATTCCCGGAGGACTGCTGAATGCGTGGATATATAGAAGCGTTAGATTTAAGTCCGTCTTCATTAAGGTTATCTAAACCTTCAGTAGTATCACCTAAGAACACGCGGCCACGAGCACACTCCAAAGCCTTAGCCTTTAAAGGAACGGCAGAAGCGTATCGAGTAACATCTGTGGTTGGAATGGCTAATCTTGTTGTGTCGTTTCTAAATGCCACGTTAAGTGCGCTGCCGTCATCATCAAAGGCAACAATAGCATCGTAATCGCGCTCAGTATGAAAGACAGAAAAGTCGCCTTCTTGGTTGTACTTTACTAAGTATTCAATCTCGACAACATCATTTCCTATTTCTTGTAGCGGAGGTATGGTGACCAAAATAGAATTTAAGTCAGTCTCCGGGTTCGTTGTATCAGGATTTGCGTGATGTGATATTTTAGAGTATGGCGATAGCGAACTTACTTCTCCATCAGTATAAACAAATCTGTAAGCAAAGGTAAATACATCTTCAGAAATCAAGTTGTATTGTATTGATGTATCCTTAAACCTAAGGTGGGTTGGAGGCAGCGTGGGTGCTTGACGTATTAAGGTTATATGCGTATCTCTTAAATCACCATACGCAGATAAATTGGTATATGTCTTTAACTGAGTGTATGATGAATCGTGCTTTTTTAAACCACGCTCCACATTGATACGCTTAGGCTCGGTAGCGTTATCAGTAAAGAATAACAAATCGTCATTCATCGCTACGCCTGTAATAAGATTGGATGTAGTAAACGCTAAACCATCCTCACTACCTTCAAAGTCATCTTGCTCAAGCACCTTTCTTATTACTCCCTCTTTGTGGAAGTAACACAATATCATATGGTCGTCGCTTGAGTTGTGTATAAAGTAAAAGACCCGAGAGTGTTCCGAGTCTTCGTATGAGCCAATACAAGTGTTAGTACCACTCGGCATAGTGAAGGTAACTTTTTCGTTACCCTTGATATTAGACAAAGCACCCTCGGAGCCTTCCTCATTTGAGGATACTCTAATATTTAACGCGTTGAGATACTGATTAGGCTGCAAGTATGCCCCATCTCTGTCGGTACTGAGACCGCCGGTAAAGGATTTTCTTTCTATCATATCTTAACGGATTGTCTGAACGAGCCTCGTACAAGTCGCAGAATATCCGTTTTGGTCAATCCCATTACTCGGCTACGCAACTTACGAAGTTGGTTGTAGTATTCTTGCTTGGACTCTGCCGCCTCATTCTTAGTGATAGCGCGGTTGTGCTCCTTGAACTTGTAAATGATATACGCCTCAATACATTCTGCGGCGTAAGGATTGACGGCTGATGCCGACGTAGGACTATGTGTACCCACGTACTCTAAGTATATCTTTGCGGTAGTCGGAAAGTTTGGTGAAATCTTAATCACGTTTCTCTCACGTATTACCTTGTATTCACTATCCTGAGTATCGTTTCCGTAACCATACATACGTCCTTTGTGCTCTCCCTTATCATTATAAAAGTTAGTAAAGAAGTAGCCACCATAATTCAAAGAGGCTAACACCTCATCTGTAGCGGATGTACGATTGTCTCTATCTACGGCAAAGCGAGTAAAGTTTTCATTCACGCCAAATACTTTGACACGTTGTTCGTTCTTCACACGACGTCCAAGTTTAACTATATCTATGAAGTCACTCGGTATCGACATCTCGTTATTATCATCAAGAGAAACCTCAATAGTCTTAATCAAAGGCAGCGTATCCATATTCAACTCCTGATTCAAACACTTGAGTGCGTAGTGCATAAATTGCACATAGTAGTGAATAGGAAGACCCATAGTCATTAGGGTGCTTCGCACGATGCCGTCTATGGTAGTTGAATATCTCATACTTGTTTGTTAGCATTGGCTACCTCATCAGTAGCGGTTGGTACTACACCAAGAAGTTGCAACACTTCTTGAATAACTTGAAACTCTTGGTCACTACCTAACGGCAATGTATCAGTAGAAGAAACCTTATCAGGGTCTGCTACTAATAGTTTGATATTGACACTTGTACCGACATCGTCTCTTGAAGAGTAGAATAGTATCTCAGAGTTAGTTCTTAACTCGTAAGCAATCACGTTGCTCAGAAGAACATCCTTCATAGCGGTGTGTCCTATACCGGCGATGATACCTATCTGCCCACTAACCATAGGTACAAACGGGTCTTCAAAGTCGTCTATATATACACCACTACCACTTGAGGTCTCTACTCGTTTAGTAATCGACCACACGCCCATACCACGTGGCACACTCAAAGGTTGTGCCGGTAGTGAGGCTTTACAGAAGTCGTCATTCAGAGCAGTAACAGATACATTGTCGTACGTTGCGATTGCAGTATGCGGTGGCATAGAGTCACCAAGTACATAGTTTGTCTGCAACGTTTCAATCTTCAAGAGTCTGTTAACTGATTGAAGCACAAGTAGTTCTATCTCCTTCTTTGTAATCTCTTGGTCAGACGATGCATCGCCACCATTGTACAAACGGAATATCTGTTCAGTTATTTTTCCAAGTGTAGTCATTACGTGCCTTGTTGAATTTTGCCTTCAGTATAACTAATGGCGAGTTGGTCTTCAAGATTTACACCGAGATACTGAACTGCTCTCATAATAATTGCGTTCAATGCCGGTTCATTCCATTCCATCTGCGTAGAAGACCCACTCGCATAAGTGATTGTTCTACCGCTTTGTGTAAAGCCAAAGACAGGTTTAGCCGGACGCTCTAAGTAATCTATAGATAAAGTACTATGAGTTTCTTTTGGGTACAACTGAATGCTGCCCTTACCACTAATAACCGCTACAGGTTCAGTAGAAGAGGGTGCCAAGATGTATGAATCCAACCTGATACCTAACTCGTCCTCACTCAGAATTGGAACAGGCTTGTCATTTTTACGAATAGCCACTACATACAAGTAGTCGCTTGGTAGAGATACCACACCTGAACTATTAGAGTCTGACGATGAGTTGTCCTTGAATGGAGCAAGATGGTCGTGGACCGCTGAGGTCATACCATACGCTACTCTTGGAACAGGACGTCCCGGTTGATACTCCTCTACGTTTCCGTATAAACGATTGAAGTACCACATCTGTGCTCTGTCGAGCGCATCGTCTATTTCAGACGGCGTCGCATAGCCGGTGTTATGTTTGTTCAGTAATAGTAGAACAAAATTATGAATCTCCTGTATTGTCATCTCCCTCGGTTATAGTCCCGTCAGTTATATTGACGTTCACATTTCCATATCGTTTATCGAGGGCTGAAAACACTTCTTGGTAGTTTTTCTGTGATGACTTTAGTTTTGCTATGGCGTTTGCCATTGCCTCTTTAGCATCTTGAATCATAACTGCTAACTGCGAAACGGTCTTGTTAGACTGCTCAAATTCCGCCATAGCATCCTGAAGTTTCTTTAACTCAGCCTTCGTAATCTTTGTACGCTTTGCCATTGTAATTGTTTTTTAATAGTTCGTTGGTGATACAAATATAGTAAGGGTATTATGTAGGCTTATTGCAAAAAGACACAAGTATGTATCTCTTGCCGCTATGGACCGGAACTCCGCCGTGTCTGTGCGTTACCTGACCGGGGTGTATAGCGATATGCCCCACCTCTCCCTTGTGTGTTTTCTTTTGATTGTGGAAATACGTTCCTCCACCTGTAAAGTCTTTATTTAGGGTAAGCACAGAACTGATTACCGCAGCATCGTGATGTAAGTCTAAATGCCCCTGTGTCTCTGTAGTATATCGAATCATAAAGTTCTCACTCGTCATCTCTGCCCAAGGCTTTCCGTGTAGTTGCCAACGATGTATTGCTGCCGGAAATACAAACTCAGATAACACACGCTTGTATATCTCTTCATATCCAAACGAAGAAATCAATGTGTCTATAGTAGGATAGTGGTCGTGGCGTTTATCTTGCCAATACGCTTTCTCCTCAGCCTCTTCTATCAGCAAAGAACAAAACTCCTCAGTAAACAACGGGAAAGATATTACATCGGATATTGGCTCCTGAAGAATCATATCCCACGCTTTTGTTTGAGCAGCGGGGTGTATCCACTTGGAAACATATTCATCCCACTTTCCTGACTTAAACAACTCAACGTGTAAAGTAGACTGCGTTCTACTTGTTATATCATTACTCGTTTGATAAGCAATATCCTTTTTCAATGCATACGCCTTAGTATCCTTGGTTATCCAACCCAAGTCACCACGTGGGTGGTCACAATAAGTAGCCGGTAGAAACTCATCAGGGGTACATACATAATCGTGGAAATTGTGCTGAAGGAATGATACTGCTCCGTGACCCGTCACAAGATAAGCGTGTAGGTTATAAGAGTATCCGGGCACAACAATATCTCCATAGTCTTCTTGGTCTTCCGCAAGTTTCATTCTGCCCAAGTAAAGCATATGCCACGAATCGGGTTCCGGAATAAGAGACTCGTCGAGTTTATCACTAAACATAAAGTCCTCTTCTAACACTAACCCAACCCGAACCCCGTCCGCTGCTAATTGTTTCCACGCCTTTATGTGAGCAAGACCACATCCTACCTCTCCAATGGTAACGGGCTGATTCCACCATTGGTTATCAGAGTCCATAGCCCAACCCTCAAAAGGCGTGAAATCAAATTCTTTAAATGTACGGGCATCTACACCCTGTATCATCGTTATAGGACAATCTATACCACCCTCTAACAATCTCTTCTTGTAATCCTCGTGCGCCTCTTCTGACGGATTCATAGTGATGACGTAGGCTCGTTCAATAATACTTTTGGGATTACCTAACTTTTTAAACAACTCCTCCCACTCTAAAAGAATATGACTCCAATCAAATGTCTTGACATAATCAACCTGTTCCAACACATCACTTACGATATTAAACTTAGTGGTGACTATCTCGTCTAAGGCTGCACGTAGAGAGGTGTTTGGCAAAACCTGATGCCCCATCATCTCTAATGCCGTGATACAGAATGTCTCATCATAATCTGTAGGGTAGTACCAATTCTCTACACGAGCCATAAGTTCATACAACTCCTTTTGAGGAAGAGCACCAACCACCTCAACATTAGGCATATCAAAGATGTCAGCAAAATGCTCACGAAGATACTTGAGTCCGTACTGCGGAGTAGCCACATATAATTTTTGTGGAGGGTCAAAGTTTGGCAAGTCTTGGATTACCTTTCTAAGACCACGCTCAGGATGAGAAGAGTACAAGGTAGTATTAGGCTCCTTCTCTGTAACCTCAGCAAAGTCTGAGAAGTTAATACCATTATATATGTAACTACACTTGCCAATAATCTCAGGGAATAAAGACATCATCTGTCCCATATGCCAATTAGATACACAGACTATTTGGTCAACCTTAGATAGCAGTTCACGATGGTCGGGTAAAACCTCACCCTTATACCAAGCGTAGTAGTCAAGATTGTGTAACCAAAAGACGGTCTTACGCACCTTCACAAACTCATAATACTTCAGGAAGTTTATGTAGCAAACACCTATAAGAAAGTCTATAGGCTTTTCCTTAAATGGCTCTGATTGGAATCTAACGCCTTCCCACTCTTGGTTCTTCACCTGACCGGTGACAATAACCTCGTGGTTCTTGGCAAGTTCTCTTGCAATAAAACATATGGCTTTTTCTGTACCTCCAAGAGCAGAATCTATGGCGTCTGTACCTCCCCAAGGTTCCGAACTATATCCGGCGTGGAATACTATAGTCATAAGTGGTAGTGTTGTTTACCACTAATTTACAAAACTATTATGATAGTCTCAATATAGTTATAGCACCGCCGTCGCCATTGACACTCGTTACCTTATGGTTTGCAGTTCCACTTTGCAAGAATGTAAAGAACTCAAGATTGTCTCCCGCAGAAACTGACACGGCAAAAGTTGTAGACGTAGTTGACTTATGTCCATATGTGTTGTAACGGAAATACTGAATATCTGTACCCCCTTGTACAATCGTTCCGTTAATCTTCGCAGATGCACCAAAGTTATTTCTGTTAGCAACTTCGTTTTCCCAATTGATATTCCAAGAAATCAAGTAAGTACCACCCTCATCAAACGAAAGTCTGTTATTTGTTTTTGTAATCGAAGTACTACCACTTAAGTCAGCAGTAGCCTGTATATTAATAGACGTATTACTACTCGTGTATGTTTGTGCCGTTGTAAATAAATATTTAGTAGGGGTATACGAAGAACCATCACTACCGGTCTGCCCCTTCTGTCCTTTAGTAGCAGTACCCGTGTCACCCTTCTGACCCTTAACAGAGGTGCCGTCAGTCCCGTCACTACCCGGTTCACCTTTCTGCCCTTTCACAGAAGTTCCTGTATCTCCTTTTTGACCCTTGACTGAGGTGCCGTCCGTACCGTCTGCACCGGCAGCCCCTTTCTGACCTTTTACGGATGCACCCGTTTCCCCTTTTTGGCCTTTGCTACCCGGTGAACCATCTCCGCCCGGCTGACCTTCAGGACCTTCACTACCCGTGGCCCCTTTTTGTCCTTTGACTGAAGCACCCGCTTCACCCTTCTGACCTTTAACTGAAGTTCCATCAGTTCCGTCTGAACCCGCTTGACCTTTTTGCCCTTTTACAGAAGCACCGGTCTCACCCTTTTGGCCCTTAACCGATGTACCTGACTCACCCTTTTGACCTTTAACTGAAGTTCCTGATTCACCTTTCTGCCCTTTAACTGACGTACCGGTATCTCCTTTTTGTCCTTTGGTTGAACTACCTGTAGCACCTTTATCACCCGGCTCACCCTTTTGACCCTTAGTAGAACTACCCGTTTGACCTTTATCACCCTTCGGCAAAACAAAATTGAATGTGGCAGCACTTTCTGTACCGCTATTCTCAACCGATGCTTGAGAAGCAGAACCTATGGTTACGTCGCCTATGCCAATAGTAGCAGCAGAACCACTACCACCTGTTTGACCCTTCTGACCTTTCTGCCCTTTAACAGAAGTACCATCAGTACCATCCGCGCCCGGCTCACCCTTCTGACCCTTGGTTGAAGAACCTGTTGCTCCCTTATCTCCGGCTTCACCCTTCTGCCCTTTAGTAGCAGAACCGGTAGCACCTTTATCTCCGGCTTCACCTTTTTGACCTTTAACAGAACTACCCGTGGCTCCCTTGTCTCCGGCTTGACCCTTCTGACCTTTTACCGAACTACCTGTAGAACCTTTGTCTCCCGCTTCACCCTTTTGTCCTTTAGTTGAAGAGCCTGTAGCACCTTTGTCTCCGGCTTCACCTTTCTGCCCCTTGGTAGAACTACCGGTACTACCCTTGTCTCCTGTCTGACCCTTCTGCCCCTTGACCGAAGTACCATCAGTACCGGGTTCACCTTTCTGTCCCTTAGTAGAACTACCGGTGGCTCCCTTTTGTCCTTTAGAACCGGCATCACCTTTTGGCAATTGGAAGTTAAAAGACGCCGCAGTACTTGTGCCTTGATTGGTTACCTGTGCTTCGGTCGAATCTACCGAACTTGACTCAGCAATACTAATAGTAGCGGCTGAACCTGTTTGACCCTTCTGTCCTTTTTGTCCTTTGACTGAAGTTCCGGTGGCTCCTTTGTCACCCGTCTGTCCCTTCTGCCCTTTGACTGAAGTACCATCGGTTCCCGGCGCACCTTTTTGTCCTTTTGTAGAAGAACCCGTAGCACCTTTGTCTCCGGACTCTCCTTTCTGTCCCTTGACTGACGCTCCTGATTCTCCCTTCTGACCTTTTACCGAAGCCCCATCCTGACCTTTCTGACCCTTCTGACCCTTATCACCTTGGTCCCCCGTACGAGCGAACGTAGCGATAACGGCATTACCATCATCAATAGTACCTGAAGAACTTAAGTGAGAAATGGTAACCTCGAAGAAACCTGTTCTTTCAGTTACGGCGGTTATTTGATATAGTCTAAACACAGAACTATCCAACTCCTTAGAAATACGAACGTGACCCTTGATTGTTGAATCAGAGTCATCAATAGTCCTCAAGTAAGATTGAATATCTGTGCCGTTATTATCGTTGTCATCCAAAGCCAATCGTGTGGCTGAAGAGTGTGTGCTATTATTAAGTCTCAGTCTACCTGACTCGCCATCAGATGAGGTATCGGTGTTCTGACTATATTGATATATAAAGGTTTGACCACCAAAGTTACCGGCCTGTCCCTTCTGACCCTTACTTCCGGCTTCACCCTTTTGTCCTTTGACCGAGGCACCTTGTTCACCTTTTTGTCCCTTAACTGAGGCTCCGTCTTGACCCTTTTGACCTTTGTCTCCGGTTTGTCCTTTTTGACCTTTCACCGATGTACCATCAGTTCCCGGCGCACCTTTCTGACCTTTTGTGCTTGTTCCTGTCTCTCCTTTCTGTCCTTTGGTAGCGGCTCCCGTGGTTCCTTTTTCCCCGGTCTCACCTTTTTGTCCTTTTACAGACGCGCCTTGTTGACCCTTCTGTCCTTTAACAGAAGCACCCGTGTCGCCCTTATCTCCGGCCTGACCCTTTTGTCCTTTAACAGAAGTACCATCAGTACCCGCTTGTCCCTTTTGGCCCTTGACGGATGCTCCGGTATTCCCCTTGTCTCCGGTAGTTCCTTTCTGACCTTTAACCGAGGCACCTTGTTCACCTTTCTGACCTTTTACAGATTCACCCTGTTGGCCTTTCTGACCTTTAACCGAGGCACCTTGCTGACCTTTATCACCCTTGATTCCTGAAGATGAACCAACCCATTGGCCGGATGAATTAATAACATCAGACCCGGCGATAGTTACCTTCCCGGTTAAATCAACATCAGATTTTATTTTAAGACCCATAGGCTATTCTATAAAAAAGGGGAGGGATTGCCCTCCCCTTACATTAGGACTAATTTAATAAATTATAATTACGCCGCCGGTGCACCGATAGCAATCACAGAGTATGTTGCATCAGGAGCATTTAGTGTAATTGTCATCTCACCACCACTCACAGTCTGACGTACATCAGCAAGTACTAATTGACCATTCTCGTCGTACACCTGTACGTTTGCCGGGAATGCCAATCCGTGTGCAGAATGAGCGATAGAAGCAGTACCACTTGACGTTGTTACATCAGCAGAGTACGCTTTAGGTTTGGCGTCTAACTGAGTTTGGATTGCAGAGGTAACACCATCCACGTAGTTCAATTCAGTTGTAGTAGCAGTAACCCCATCTAAGATATTCAATTCAGATGCAGTAGCGGTAACGCCGTCCAAGATGTTCAACTCGGCAGTCGTAGCCGTCACACCATCTAACTTGTTGATTTCCGCAGTAGTAGCAGTAACTCCATCAAGAATATTAAGTTCTGACGCCGTCAATGTAGAGGCAACCCCATCTAAGGTATTAATCTCAGTAGCCGTAGCAGTAACACCATCGAGGATATTCAACTCAGCGGTAGTAGCGGTAACGCCATCTAACTTGTTAATTTCTGCGGTGGATGCCGTTACACCATCAAGGATGTTAAGTTCAGCCGCAGTAGCATCAATAGATGAGCCGTTGATTTGGAATCCGCTTGTGGCGTTGATTGTAGTACCCTCAATCTCAGCAAATTGAGCCGGTGCAAAGTCACCATCAAATACTTCAGAAGCATTAGAGGCGTTTACATATGCTACGAATTTACGAAGCGAGTCATCGTAACCGAAGAAACCAATACGAGCCGCAGTATCGTAGTAACGGAACTCAACCCCGCGGTCTTTGTTGTCATCAGAACTTGGCGCAGTATCTCCACCCAATGTGATGATTGGGTCATCAAGTGTTGTTGTTGTCGAGTTGATGGTAGTTGTTGTACCATTAACAACCAAATCACCTGTCACACTTAAGTCACCGCTAAACGTAAAGTCTACAGAAGAACCTGAACCGATAGTGGTATCAGTATCAATCAATGCCAACTTAGTAGCAAGATTCTCCTTGGTAACATCAGTATCAACTTGGTCTGCGAATGATAGCGTTCCTGAACCATTCGTTGTAAGAACCTGTCCGTTAGTACCATCACTAACATTCAATCGAGCAATATCAACGGAGTTGTCTGCAATCTTAGCAGCAGTAACTGCGTCATCTGCGATTTCAGCAGTCGCGATAGTACCACTTGCAGCAGCCGTGATACGACCCTGTGCGTCAATAGTAATATCTGCCGCCGTGTAAGAACCCGCAGTAACTGCCGTGTCAGCAAGTTTAGCCGCAGTAACCGCATCGTCAGCAATCTCTGATGTAGAAATCGTTCCGCTTGATGCCGCAGTAATACGACCTTGAGCATCAACGGTAATGTCCGCCGCAGTATAACTACCGGCAGTAACCGCAGTATCTGCAAGTTTAGCAGCCGTTACGGCGTCATTTGCAATCTTTGCAGTACCAACACCACCATCTTTAATAGAGAGCGTGTTGCTTGATAATTCAATGGTACTATCGTCAGGCTCGGCTCCAACGAGTTGCCAAGCAGCACCATCGTAAACTTTCAACAAATCCAAGGTGGTGTCGTACACCAACTGACCTTGTACCGGCGATGAAATCGCGTTGATTTGTGTCGTAGAAAGGTTGTGTATTTGAGCATTGCGAAGTTCGTTTTTCGCTAAGTCTAAAAATGAGGATAGACTAATGCTCGTAACATCTAACCCCGATACAATCTTTAATGCCATTTCAGATTTGTTTTAGTTATTGATTCAAAGATAGTTAGTTTAAGTATGCTTTTCCTGAAGTTGAGGAGTCGAAAGTGATAACCACTTGGCTTGTGGAAGTGTATTCGACTTCTGCAATAATCAAAGTACCGGCACTATCTACTATGGATACTGCGGGATACTTACTTAAATTATGATTGATTGTCCACGTTGCTGATGGCGATGCTTGGTCGTGCACATAGTTTTTATCCCCGGTAGTTGCCGAGGATAAGACTGCGCGACGAGATACAACAACATTGTTCTTGTTCGTCTTCGGGGTAACACTAATCTTGTTTCCCGAACTCGTAGTAACCTTTACGTTTACGCCCATTATTCTGTAACGTCATCAACAATTATAAAATCACCGGCAAACCAAGTCTCTACACGGCTTGGAGTTTCGGTGCTAATAGTGGCCTGTAAATCATAAACATAGTAACCGGCCTTTACGTCCATATCTGACGCCGCTTTGTTGATTGTAAGTTTACCATCAGAACCTTTGGTAAAGTCTGAGTCAGTAAAGGTTAGCAGCGTAGTGCTACTATTAGAGTTCTTGCGAACATCTATTTCAAAAGCGTAGTTAGAGGACAAGTCAATAGCGTCATTGCTCTCGTCTGTAACATTAAGTATCAAGTTGAACGTGTCGTTTTTTCTACACGTTATATCAAGTCTCGAAGCCGTATCTAAGTTTATCGATGCCATATGACAAAACTACTTCAACATTAGTGTTTAATTAAAAAAGTTGGGGCCAACTAACGTCAACCCCAACCTACCAACAGAACCACCAAAAAACACTTAGTCAGACAAGTGTTTACTTTAATGCACTCTGCAACGTCTTTATAACTTGTGCCCCGTTAGTAGACTCCGTGAGATGAACTACAAGTCCTTCTACTCGGTCAGTACCACGTGATACGGAACAAATTACTTCGTTAGAGTCCGCCCATTTCCATCCGTTTGAACGTCCGTCAAATTTAATCACGCCACTCTTATCAGCACGATTAATTAGGGCAGACAATGAGTTCTGCTTGTTCTTGCTCTTTTTGATAAACTGCGTAGGGTTCTTATCAGCGTAATCCTCTACAAGGTCACGGAGGATAACCAAGTCTTGCTTATCATTCCAACCCATCAATGCAGCAAAGTCGCGAACGTCTGACGCGTTCATTTCTGCCGCGGTGTTCAATGCCTGACGACGAGTGGTACGAGACTTGCGTTTTTGCTCTGCCTTAGCAGTAGGATTTACACGCTCAAAGATAGCCTTGACGTCCTCTGAACGATTAGGGTTCGAGGCATTGTAATTACAAAGTTCAAGGTATTCGTAAATCTCTGAGTCATCACGCTTAGAGCCATCTAAGATGAGAGTGCCGTTGTATTCCTTTTGGAACCACACACTATGGCATTTCATCTTTCCTCCCACACCAACACTTTTGATGTTAGCGATATCTACATATTCCTCTGATGAGGTGTCATACACTCGGTCTTTACCGGGTACGTTTACCGCTGAAGGACATCTGTAAGTTGTGGGATTGCCCGGGTCACCTTTGATTCCTAAGATTCGGTAGACCGCCTTCTCACCCTTCTTTAGTTTTGGGGGCAAGGATTCTTTGGAAATATTATTCCAATCTTGATGTTTTTTCATTTGTCTGTTTTGTTGGTTATGTGGTAAAAAAGGGGAGGGGCAATGCCCCATCCCCATTGACTATAATCTATTATGATTGAATGTCAAGTTTTGCGAAGTGCTCTGCACCGAGTACTTCCAAGCCTTGTACAGACTCGTAGTGGCACTCAAGTACTGAACGCTCATCAGTTGGAGTTGGTGCAAGACCACCCAACATAATTTCGCGGTACTTCAAGTCTGTGCCGTTACCCGCCATATAACGGATACGCATACGGTCTAAAGACTCTCCTGAACCCGCAGCCTTGATTTTGTCGTTAGGGACAAAGTAGGCTTCGTGTTGGAAACCGGCACTACCTGTGAAGTTAACCACTTGTTGGTGGTCAAGCATCGGTAAGTACTTCTTAACGTAAGAACGTCCGTATAGACGGAACTTGTCTACGCCTAAGTCGATGTCACGACCATCGATAGAGAAACGAGCGTTAGAAGAGATGTCTGTGTTACCCAAAGAGTTTAGGTAGTTATCAAACGCTACCTCACCACTTGTACCTGTGAAAATCATATACTCACGTGGAGCACGTTTTTGGTTCAAGGTGCGAGTCAATTCTTCCATATCGTCATTATCTACAGAACCTGAAGTGTCAGTAGACTGAGTGATACCACCATCTACGATGCTTTGACGTAGACCTTTTGTAGTTTGGATAGGGTTGCCTTCAGCGTCTACCAATGCAGAAGAAGCATCAGAGAACAATGCAGAAGAAGCATCACCGAACATCATTGCAAAAGCGATATCGCCACGGAAACGCATCAACGATTCGTGCTGACCTTTCAAGAAGTAGTAAGGCTGACCTTTAAATTCGAACTCGATTTTAGACGCGTTCTGAATGTCAGTAATAACGTACTTCTCTTTGAAGATTTGCACTTGGTTGCTCTGCTTAACAGGCTTGATGCGACGAGCAACAGGAGAGTTAGAACCCTCACCCGCAGCGTTAGAGAACGCTACTACCTTTACTCCGTTCAATTCAGTCGCTGCTGAAGAGTATAGGTTGTCACTTACTTTAGTGATAGTCAACTCATCGTAATCAGAGTTGATAGACTTAACGTAAGCGATAACACCGCTATCAATCATAACCAAATCTCCGGCACGTACCGTCTCAGCGTCAGTCGCCGCAGCCAATGTTAAAGTACCTGTAGTCTGATTACCTGAGTATGCAGAAGATGAAGCAGATGTTACTGCACCACCATACAACTCTTGGTTTACAAAAGTGTGATATTGAGGAACTGCCGTTTCAATTGAACGTCCCATCAATTCCATTACATCGAGGAATGATAACTCCTCGTTAGTTACATTAAGTAACTTGTTCAAAATTTCGCGTTGGTCTAAGAAAGACACAGACGAAACATAAGATTTGCTAACTGCGTTAGCACCGCCAAATGCTGCCATTTTAAATATTTAATTTTATTTACCCATCGCCCTTAACGCTGCCTTCAAGAAATCTTCCTTAGTGTCGCCACCGGAAGCCATTGAAGATTTAGTTGGTCGTGATGGATTCTTAATTTCACTTACCACCTCTTTTCCGCCAAGGTTCTTGCCGTGCAAGATTAGAGAACGCTCAAACGTATTCGGGTCCAAAGCATAGTTCATCACCTTATACCACTTGTCGTAATCTATTTGACCACCCTCATTCTGAAAGAGTTGGAAAAACTTGTTGTTGTCAACGGTCATATCAACAACGCTTTGTGGATTGTCGATTTCGTAGGCAAACGGCTCACCTCCATACTCAATGATAACTCTCCCATCACCAAGTACTTGTTGAGTTTCCGGGGCAGATTCAACACTCTGTTGCCATTGGGCAATCGCCTCGGCTTGTTGAGCAGATGTGTCTACCTCGGGTTGTGCCGTTCTTTCAGGTGCCTTGAATTGCTTTTGATTTTCGATAAGGCTTTGACGAATCTTTCCGGCCTCTGCCTTCAATAGTTCTTCGCCAAGTTCTACCTCGTCTTCATCGTAGCGTGTGGCATCTAATTGATACTTATCTACAACCTCACGACGAAACAAACGTTCAAAATTCTTCTCACTCATATCAGAGTACTGACGGCGCATATTGTGTCTCACAATATCCAAGTCAGGCATTTCAGAATAGTCAACATTCTTCGCCTCTATGTACGCAGAGACATCACCTGTCTCGTTGTAATATTCTATTAGTCCTTTGATAAAATCGTCATACTCTTCGCCGCCTTCAGCAGCAACCGGCCCCTCTTGGAGTTCGGCTTCGAGTTCTTGGACCCTATCATACAAAGTGTCGTGAGCATCAATAAGCGTGTCAATGTTCTCATAGTTTCCTTCAGTAAACGAAGAAACAGATTCATTGAACGTCACCATCTCTTCTTCAGAAAACGCCGGTGTCTCAAACTCCTTGACATTCTCCTCAGATTCCACTTCACCCTCGAAAGATTCAGCCGCTTCAATATCAGCAGCATCGTCAAACGATTCTTCTTGAGCCGATTCGGCTTCTACATTCGGCTCATCCGTAGTTACTTCTTGAGCCGATTCTTGACTCTCTTGAGCCATATCTACTGATTCCTCGCCAAGCGATTCACCGCCGACGCTGAAATCCGATAGATTCATTTCTTCTGACATAATTGTGGTTGTTGTTTGTGGTTGCTAAATTATTGTTGGTTTTGGGTAGTTTCTGAATTTTGAGGGGGCATTTGTGTTTGCATCTCTTCAGCCTGTGCCATATTCATACCCATCTTCATACCCTCAACTTCCTGTTGAGATGCTTGACTCTGTTCTTTCACCTTAGCCTCTAACTCAATCTTCTGCTGCTGCAACTGCATCTGTAGTTGCGCTTTGAGTTGTTCAAGTTCTGCCTTACCCTTGTATTCAACTTGTATCGTTTGCTGCTTGGCCTGTTCGGCTGCTTGTGCCGACTGCATCTGAATCTGTCCGTTCATCTGCTGCTGACGCATAGCCTTAGACTCAAGGTCTTCTTTACGCTTACGAATCTTGTAAGCAAGAATTTGTTGCGCTACTTTCAAGTTATCTGTGGTTTCAATCAAGATGGCGTCCTCCATTTCAATCAACCCTTGTTGAAGGTTAGACTGCATAAACGCAAGTAGTCGTGCACGAGACTCATCGTCCGGCTTGTCTTCAATACGTATGCCATACTCGTGGATGTTCATTGCTCCACTCGCCTTAAAGAACTCTATAGTGTTGGAACCCAACGCTTTACGATAACCTTCTATGTTACCGCCGTTCTCTAAAACATCCTGAATACGCAAGACAACTGCTCCACACAACTTATTAAGTAGGAACTTCTCTGCTTCAGAGATTGATGCCAAAGAGTTGTTTGTGCTTTCTACTGCCAACTTAGCCGTTGTAGTTAGGGCACGACCATCCGGCGTACTGCCATCTGTAAATTCATTTAGACCTGTAATGTCACGAATCATCTGAATGTTGTTCTGAATAATTTGGTAGTAGTTCATTACATCATTACCAATACCATTCTGCAACTCCTCAATAGGACGATAGTTCGTAGGCCTACCTTGGATATCCACCTTACGATACACCAAGACACCCTTCTTATTGAATAGGTCAATAACCTCCATAGGTGTCATCTGATTGCCGTTAGCACCAAGAGGAATATCCTCAAGTGCGCCCATCTCAATCATAATACCTTTAGGACGAGCCTCTGCAATTGCTTGTTGTAACCTGTAATATGCAATCTGAATATTATCTGCAATCGGAATCAACTGCTCCATAATACCTAACGAACGCATATTGTGGAAATCAGGAGAGTATAAATGGTACGACATCTCTGTGTCCATCATTGCTCCCTTCTGACGTTTCATATTTGTTTTCAAGCCGTCGTCGAATATGTAGTTAGTATCTACAATCCACTTACAAGTGTACACCACTTTGTAGTTGGTCTTGTCGTACTTATTCTTCTGACGACGACGATAGTCTGTTGGTACTTTTTTGTACACCTTATTACCACGCTTGTCAACACGGCTTTCGTGTATCATAGTGTTTACACTATAGAACTCAAGGTCCAATACACGAATCTTCATATCGTCGTAGTTACGAGCGTATGGAGTGTTCATAGGCATAGACAGATTAGAGTTGCCATATTTACCTCTTACAGAGTTAGCAATGGTTTCATACTCCTTATCAGTAAACTGACCCTGTGCTATTTCCTTGAGTTCAGCAATAGTCATTTCACGGACCTCGCCCACGTGAGTCTTGTCCTTGAAATCATTCTCTGCACATACGTTGATAATAACCTGAGAAGGATTTACACGACGAATAGATATCTTGCCGTTGTCATCGATGTCTTCTTTGATAACTGCAATGCCGTCGTCAAATAAATCTTCGATGATTCTACGGCGTATCTCCTCATAGTTATTTTGATACAACACAAGGTCGATGGCCTGTTCCATCTCGATTGACATCTGATGCTTGTAAGTATACCTACGCTGCATCTCAAGTTCGTCCAAGTCAAGAGGGTCGCCCTTCTTTCTATCAATGCCAACACTCATAGGCAACTCAGGGTTAGCCTTCGCCAAGGCATCGTGGATGAGAATACGATTCTGAGTTTGCTTAAAGTGTTCTTCTTTTTCGTTCTGAGCGATAGAGTCTATAGCGGTTGCTGAAATGTTATAGTCTCTCTTAACTAATTTGCTAATAGCAATACGTCTAAACTTAGGGATGATAGGGAGTACCGACCAATCGATGTTCAACCAACTCTCATTGGTATCCTCTGTTACACCAAGTACCGGTTTATATTTATTGATGGGCTGATTACCCATCGCGTACTCTTTTGTTCTGTGATGCTTCCAACGAGCGTGATAAAAACTCGAAGCAGTTACCCCTTGATACTCGTGCCAAGCGGCTTTACAATATTGAAGAATCCAAGAACGATTCTTTTCCTCGTTACTTACAAGGTGCGAAGGGTAGTTGCGTTTACCCGTTTTATTATCAAATGTGCTCATCCTATCTTACGTTTCCTAAACATCGAACCAACGTCTACAAGTTTCTCGGCTTTCATATAAGCATCGCGTATCAGCCCCTTATCAGCAATTAAGGTATATCCGGCTGCCATCGCAGCATCAAACTTGGTCGTATTGTTAATGTCAAAATTAAGCCAATCTAAAATCAACTCCTTAAAAACCACACCATCAATGTGATTGACAATGTAATCTTCTGTAATTTCTGCAATTTGTTGATGTGCTTTTTGGCTTCCCGACATACCCGGTTTGTTTGCTCCGGGTAGCCACATCAAAAATGGAGAGTATCCTCGGTCTTCAAAATAATGAAGTATACCAATCTTGTTGTCCTCAAACAACATTTGACATCCATAGTACACACACATCTTCAACATATCCTCATAAAATATTTTTGCCGTGGGTGGTCGGTGTATGTATTGGCAAACAAACGTATTTGTATGGTTAGGATTTGTAACATCCCCTTTCATAAATACATATGCCGCTCCATCTGAACGTCGGTAGTCCGTGGTTATATTGTGGTCAAACGGGTCACACCCGGCAACGAACTTGAGGTTGTTGAGCGGAACCTTTGAGGACGCTTTCTCTCCAACTCGATTGCTATCCTTGTGGTCTTCAAATATGTACGACACCTCAAACTTGCCATTGTGTCTTGGCACAAATACAACCTTGGAGTCTCTAACCCCGTTCTCCCATTCAAAGTTTCCTTTGGTAGTAAGATTCTCTTGCCAAGATATCTTATCAAGTTGGTCGTTCAACTTTATAGCATCATATAAACATCTGTCAGCATCAATACGAAACGCCTCCTCAGGAGACATCGGGAACTTTCTAATGAAACTTGACAGGCCCTTTTGGTCTTGCCTTAAGCCTTCTCTTTCATTGAGCAAGTAAGTTGTGGCTCTGTCCACATTACATATCCCGTACTTATCGAACTCCAAAGACTCTTGTGCCGGAGTGAAGTATCGGTATAACCCTGTCTTTGTTCTGCCATTGGCGTTCTTCTTAGATTGGTCAGAGTACTCCCATAGTGTCCGGTACTTGTCCATCTGTCCTTCAATCTCTTCGACCGTTGAGGTAAGTAACGCCTTACCGATAATCTTACCATCCACCTCAAGACAGAACTTATGAGCGTCCCAACGTTCCATAACGTCGACCTCAATTGTTTTAAAAACCTCATCCTGTACAAATCGTTTTAGTTTATAACCATCATATGCAAACACATCAGAAGACTTGTAGTCAATCGTAGACTCAAGTTCTGTAGCGTCAAACTCTTGCATAGCCTGTGCACCTTTCTTCACCGGCTTGAAGAACCTAAGTTCACTCGAAGGGTTCACACCTTTGGCCGTATCAAATATTGGTCTAAAGAAATCCGGAAGTTTTCTAAATGGTGCCACAATCGTTTCACGGAATACTTTCTTGGCATCAGCGTTAGTCTTACTCTGTATACCTCCATTAGAATACTTTAGTCTGCTGATGCCCTCCAATAAGAAACATCCGGCCTTGTAAGTCTTACCGGCACGACGACGAGTTACGTTCAGCATACCATAGCAGTTGGGGTCTTCTATACAATACTGCAAGAAGTAGAACTCTCTGCGGTCTGTATCACGATATGACGGCCTACCGATGTCAATCATATAGTGGGTCAAGTAGTAGTAGTGCATACCTGTGATATAAGTAGGCTCACCATTATTCATAAACCAACACCCGTTGATTCTACGATGCCACTCCGTCCTACGTATCTGTTCCAACTCAGGATTAAAAAAATCAGGGTCGTCATCTTGCCTGTACTCTTCTTGCTTTCTTTTCTTCACCCAATCAACAGGCAACTCTGTAGGTTCCCACCATTGGTCTTTGGCCCGTGGAGAGCGTTGTATAATCTCTACCTTCTCTATCTCCTTAGTGAAGTGATTGTATACGTGACCTACAGGGGGCATCCAACAATCGAGTCCCTGAATAGTAGTCTTCTTAAATCCTTTACGCTTCGTATACATCTCCTAAGTTTTCGGGGCTGATAGATTGACGCGTTGTGATTGTCTTCACAAGGTCTTCATCACCGGCATACAATTTAAGATAATACTTTTCAAGTCGCTCATTAATATTATCGAGGTCCTCCATAATCTTACCTTTAATCTGTAGTGCTTGTAGCAAGTCTTTGTCTCGTTCTGCTTCTACACTACGCAGCAGTTTGCGCTGATACTCGTAGAAGGTCTCCTCATTTGATACTATCATTGACCACGTTCTGCTATTTACAAAACGTAAATATTCGTCAATCATTCGCAATACCCCCTTGTTTTTGAGGGACATCATTCCCTCGACAATATCTTTGGTCTTGTTATCTTCAAGGTCAAAACCGGCGAGGATAGCGGCTTGTTCTTTACGTCTTACCATATCCGGGAAAAACTCCTTCAAGGGAGAGTGAGGGTCGTATAAGTAGCAGATATATTTTATCAATCTGTCTTTATACTCGCCCTTGTATTCTTTGAAAGATACGATGAGTTCAAGGCGAGGTACTTTATTAAGTACATCCTTGCTCACATTGTGAATCGGGAATGTAAGGGACGTAAAGTCTGAGTCTGAAAATAGTTTCATAAAAAGTGGTTCTATGGCAAAAGTAGAAAGATTGCCGAGTGGCAAGTTAAAATATAGAGGTGAAATCTTCCCGGGCTACAATAAGCCTAAGAGAGCACCCAAGGGTTCGAAGAAGAAATATCGCGTCCTCGCCAAGCAAGGTGACAAGATTCGTATTGTACAATTCGGTGCCCGTGGATACTCTGATTTTAAACAACACAAGGACACCAAGAGACGCGCAAACTTCAAAGCAAGACACAACTGCTCTACGGCAAAAGATAAACTAACGGCTCGGTATTGGGCTTGTAACTATAATTGGTAATGGCATCACCTAAAGAGATATCAGAAAACACGGTAGTAGGACTATCACTCAAAAGTATCGGAGCAATCGTAGCAGCAGTAGGTGCAGTAACCTTAGGGTACTTTGACCTAAAGGCTCAAGTAGAAGAGGCTAAAACCTTACCGGCACCTGTGATAGAGCGTATGGAGTATGACCTCAAAGACCAATTGATTCGAGAGACGATTATGAATACACAGACTGATGTGGAAGAAATCAAGAAGCAACTCGACAAGATGGAGGAGAGACTATTTGAAATAAGATGATATGAAACGGCTGCTAACAATCTCAACACTTATACTGCTGACCTCTTTTTCTGTATACAAAGGTGTTAGTAAAAGAGGTTTGACATTGGTACATTATAACGCCAAGTTCAACGAAGCCAACAACTATACAGAACTCAAGAAGATAAAAGACGTCAAGGTTTTAGAATCTTGGATTGACGACGATGCTTCTATTAAACAAGCAGAAGGTATACGTTCTGTACCTACAATGATACTTTACAATAATGGAAAAGAGGTGAAACGTTGGGAGGCGGGGATATCCCTATCCCTACAGGTGCCGTTCAACGAGATACAAAAAGAGGTCGACGAACTAACCGGAGCAAACAAGTTTTAAGATGAGAGAGATATTTATAGCAATGCTACTTACCACCTCTGCCTTTGGACAGGGTCTTTTGAAGTATAGCACCATATATACAAGTGTCTACGGGGGCACACCGATGGAGGCGCAGACTGAGTACTTTGTTTCTCAGGACGGCAATGTAATGGACGTAACCATTGAGAACCCTTTTGATTATCGATACACTTTCGGTATACGACGCGTAGCACGTTACGACTACGAGAATAGACAGAACCCTTTCTATGACGGGCACAATCAATCTACGACATCTCTGTTCGCAACCATTGGAGCCGTAGAAGGCTTTGAATACTTAGCACAATACGACAGAGGACGTCAGCAAGGTAATGACTACATCAATCAGAGATACTTTCTTAGATACCTCTCTAAATGGTGGATGGTAAAAGCAGAGGTGTTTAATCAAGGGTTGGTCAATCTTAACTATACACAGGTAGAGTCAAGGCTAAGGCTACACGTTGGTGAAGTAGACTTCAGTATTGGTGTGGCCGCAAGACAACATCAGGCATACGGATACAACCCGATAGAGGAGTACCTCAAAGACAAGCAATGGTGGGACTTGGCATATGAGTATGGATACAAGGATGTGGCATATGGTGTAGACCAAGATATGGACGGAGAGGTAGACATATACGATTACATTTGGTGTGACTATGCAGACACCAAGGTTGCCGATACCGACGGAGACTTCAGACGATACATATACGGAGACATAGTAAACGACTACAACAAAGCGCGATTGGATGAGGTAGGATTCCTCGCTTCTCTATCAGCGATAGCCGGTGTGGATTACTACCACTACTCAGAGTCATTTTGGATTCACGCTTGGTCAAGCATTATGCCGTGGCACACGCACATATACGGAGACCATATGTTTTCTTACGAGAACTTTGCAGACAACCTTGAGAACACGAATCATTGGATAGATGGTCAATGGATTGACTACAACTTTGGTAGTGTCATAGGTTACAAGATTGGACTCAGATGGGGTATATTCGCTGAAGGAGAATATATGAAATATTGGGACCGAGAGGTATTTGAAATAACTGCCGGTATTAATTATCAGTTCAGATGATGTGGTTTCAAAGAATACTTGATTGGTTCAACGCAGTTGGTTTTTTAAAGATTAACAATGAGTACGACCCTACTACAGGGCCTAAACTTATACACAGACGTAGATAGTATGACACCTAAAAGAATCAGAAAGAAAAAGTCTAAAGTAAACGCAGCGGGTAATTACACTAAGCCCGGGATGCGTAAGCGTTTGTTTAATCGTATTTTAGCCGGAACCAAAGGTGGTCGTGCCGGACAATGGTCTGCCCGTAAGGCGCAATTGTTAGCGGTACAATACAAGAAGAACGGAGGAGGATACACATCATAATGGCACTCAAGAAAACACAGAAGTCTCTACAGAATTGGAGTAAAGAAGAGTGGACCACAGGTAGTGGTAAGCCTTCTTTGGAGACCGGTGAGGCATATCGTCCTAAGAAAGAAATCAAAAGACTTAGGAAGAAAGGGTTGCTGAAAGTAGCCAACAGAATAAAACGCGCTGCTACCAAAGCCGGTAAGCAGTTTGCACGATATACACAGACCACAAAGATTCGTGGTAGAATAAGACCGAAGAAATAATGTTTCCTTGTAGTGGATGTGGGGCGTGTTGTCGCCGTGTGGGTTGGATGCCTACAGAAGAACTTTCAAAGCACGGCCTAAAAGCCGACGAGTCAGGAGCGTGTACACACCTTTTACCTGATAATTCTTGTGAAATTTATGAGACGCGTCCTGATATTTGTAGAGTAGATGTTCAAGCCCAAAAGGAGGACGTTGATATTGACACATACTATCGTGAGAATATCAGACTCTGTAACGAGTGGATGGACGAGGATGGTATGTCGAACTTAAAAATAACAATGTAATGACACCTAAAAGAATTAGACGTAAGAAGAAAGGTTCACCTACGGCACCAACAAAACAACTAAAGTTGGTTAATCCTGAAGTGAAGAACTCTGTTACTAAGAAAAGAGGATTCGTGAAAGCGGACCCTGATGCTCAAACGCAACTTATTCAATTAAATTCAAAAAAGTTGCGGAGCGATATCACTAAGGTTTACAACGATATGAAAGCCCAAGGTATTGATGGGAATAGTGGTACGGCCGGTTTTTTATTGAATAGATTCGAAATGAGCGAGTTCATTAAGAAGGCTAAGAAAGACAACTTGACTAATGCTCAAGCATTGGCTCGATTCAAGAAACAATTTAAATTATAAAAACTATGAATCCTACTACTATTCAAAAGGTAAAGGTTCCGACTACAACGGTAACCGGAAAGAAAATGAAGCCTTCATTGACTACGACAATGCAATGGCAAGACAATTCGTTGACTGAAGCAATCAACGAGGTAAACACGTTTATCAAAAACAAAGGAAACTTTGGAGTGCAAACGGGTAAAGAAAAAGCCTTGATGAAAAAGGCTGAGAAGATGCTCAAGATGGGTGCCTTCGGAAACCTTGAAACTCTTTTAGAAAAAGAAGTTCAAGCCTACAGACCGGGTATGTTCGGTCAGTCACACTTCAAAGGATACAAAGAAGTTGCTCCTTCTGAAGTTGTTGACGGCAAGTATAAACAAGTAAGCGGTGATAAGGCTCGTGAGATTGCGCGTAT
>VMHT01208361.1_pt1 | contig 37117 bp, 45 predicted proteins | sample 4693611 | NCBI WGS metagenome assembly VMHT01 (sample SAMN12280063, study PRJNA550983) | marine metagenome | isolation source: seawater sampled from same location over 5 years 0.02-0.2 micron viral filtrate | place: USA: collected off the coast of southern California halfway between the port... ...
GCGTATATCTGTTATGTAGCTAGATTGATAAATTCATTTCAATATAATATCGTTTGGGCATGACAAATCTCGATATCATTCCCGAAGAGAAACTTCGTGAAATCCTTTTGTTACAGGAAGCACAAGCAACCCTAACCAAGCGTGAAGAAGCCAAGGACAAGTTCATGTCTTTTGCTCACCATGTGTATGACGACTTTATTGAGGGGAACCACCACCGAGTTATTTCAGAAAAACTTGAGCTTGTTGCACAGGGTAAGTTGAAACGACTGATCATTAACATGCCACCCCGCCATTCCAAATCTGAATTAGCATCCTATTTGATGCCTGCATGGTTTTTGGGAAGGAACCCTAGACTGAAAATCATTCAGGCAACGATGAACACGGAACTAGCCACCCGTTTTGGTAGGAAAGTGCGTGATTTGATTGCTGACCCCATATACACGGAAATATTTCCAGAAACCGACCTCAAACAAGACAGTCAAGCTGCTGGTAGATGGGAGACAAGTAAGAAGGGCGAGTACTTTGCGGCGGGTGTTGGTGCGGCAATGACGGGTCGCGGTGCAGATTTGTTGATTATTGATGATCCACACTCGGAACAAGACGCATTATCCTCGACTGCATATGACCATACCTATGAATGGTACACCTCTGGGCCTCGTCAGCGGCTCCAGCCTGGTGGTTCGATCATCATTGTTCAGACAAGGTGGTCAAAAAAGGACTTAACGGGCCGGTTACTGACTGAACAGATGAAAGACACCATGTCTGATCAGTGGGAATTGATAGAATTTCCTGCAATTATGCCATCGGGGAACCCTGTGTGGCCTGAATTTTGGAACAAGGACGAGTTACTGTCGGTAAAAGCGTCTTTGTCCCCTTCGAAATGGAACGCGCAGTGGCAACAAAACCCTACATCCGAAGAAACTGCCATGGTCAAGCGCGAATGGTGGCAGAGTTGGACAAAAAAGAAGATCCCACGGCTCAAGTACATACTTCAGAGTTATGACACGGCGTTTTCCAAGAAAGAAACGGCTGATTACACGGCGATCACGACATGGGGCATCTTTGATCCTGATGAGGACAACACCGAACACATCATTTTGTTGGATGCCATGAAGGGTCGGTACAATTTTCCCGAACTGAAGGAAGTTGCAGCGGAACAGCATGAGTATTGGGAACCGGACATGGTGTTGATTGAGGCAAAAGCGTCGGGTCAGCCACTGGCAGATGAGTTACTCAGGATTGATATACCTGTTGTGACGTATTCACCGGGTAAAGCCAAGGGTCGTGGTGGTATTGACAAGATTACCCGTATGCACATGGTCGCTCCGTTGTTCGAGGCTGGTCGAGTCTGGGCACCGGAAGAGACTTTTGCGGAGGATGTTATTGAAGAAGTTGCTTCTTTTCCAAAGGGCGACTACGATGACTATTGTGACAGCATGACGATGGCACTTATTAGATTTAGGCAAGGCGGCTTTGCGTCGTTAGAAGAAGATGAGGAAGATCCGTACTACAGGCGCAAGAAGTATGAGTATTACTGATGGATCCTTTGACAACAGGACTGGCTGGTATCGCACTTGTGCAAAAATCGGTCGAGTTTATAAAATCAAACATAGATACTGCCAATGATATTTCGCAAATTGCGGGAGCAGTGGAAGGACTTTTTGCGGGTGAAAAACAATTACAACAAGAACGGTTTGGTAGCAAAAGTATTATCGGGCAGAGCAAGGATGCTGCACACACTGTTATCGACGCAAAACTGGCGCAGGAACAACTCCGCGATATGCAAACTCTCATCGACAATCGGTTTGGATACGGAACGTGGAGGCAAATCATTGCCGAAAGAAACAGGCGTATTAAGGAAGAAAAAGAAAGAATAGCTGAACAAAAACGTATTGCCAGACAGAAGAAAAAAGAACGCCAAGAACTTCTTCTAGTGATTGGTTCTGTTGCCATCGTATCGATGCTATTTGTTCTAGCCGTTGTCGGTTATGTCAAACTGGGCTAGTGTAATTTACGTTTTATAAACAATTGGAGAAACAGGCATGTCACAAACGGGCAATCCACCGGGAGCAATGGTTGATTCGGCAATGCCTGCGGGTGGCGGTGCTGAAGATGTTCTTATTGAAGCAGAGGCACAAAGCCCCGGTATAACTGACGAGATACTGGAAGAGCTTATTGTTGAGGCTGGTGAAGGTGATACACTAGATCCCGAAGAAGCCTTACAGGAAATAGGTCACACATCCAATCTTGCTGAATCTCTGGACGAGCGCGTGCTTGAAGGGATTGCTGGTGAGCTTGTTGATGCTTTTGAAGATGACCTTGATTCACGAGACGAGTGGGAACAGGCACTGTCCAAGGGTCTGGGTCTACTTGGCATCAACTATGAAGAGCGTGACGAGCCTTTCTCTGGCGCGTCGGGTGTAACACACCCGCTTATTTCAGAATCGGTGACACAGTTTCAGGCGCAAGCATATAAGGAAATACTTCCGTCAGCAGGGCCGGTACGCACACAGATACTGGGTGCACACACACCAGAAGCTGAAGATCAGGCAAAGCGTGTCGAAGATTTTATGAACTACTACATCATGGAAGTGATGGAAGAGTATGATCTGGACACTGATCAGATGCTCTTTTACCTGCCACTGGCTGGTTCAACGTTCAAGAAAGTGTACTTCGATCCGATTAAGGGTCGGGCGGTAGCCAAGTTTTTACCAGCTGAAGATGTTGTGGTGCCATATTCGGCAACCGATATCCGCACGGCAGAGCGCATCACTCACGTTTTGCGAACCTCGGAAAATGATCTGCGTAAGATGCAGGTCGGTGGGATATACAGGGATGTTGAGATATCAGCTTCGCAACTTGATTCTGATTCGGATGAACTGAAGGATCGTGTAAACGAGATATCCGGTGTACGCCCGTCTTATCAGGATACGGGCTACACGCTTCTTGAGATACACACTTATCTGGATCTCGAAGGGTTTGAGGATGTCGATGATGCTGGCGAACCCACGGGTGTGAAGCTCCCTTATGCAGTTACCTTGGATCGGGATAGCAATAAGGTGCTGGCTATTTATCGTAACTACGAAGAAGAAGATGAGTCACGCGCAGCACTTCAACACTTTGTGCACTACAAGTTTTTACCGGGCTTTGGTTTCTATGGCTTTGGTTTGATCCACATGATTGGTGGTTTGTCTCGTGCTGCCACTTCTATCCTGCGTCAGTTGATTGATGCTGGTACGTTGTCGAATCTACCTGCTGGTTTCAAGGCTCGTGGTGTCCGTATCCGTAATGATGATGAACCGTTACAGCCTGGTGAGTTCAGGGATATTGATGCGCCCGGTGGTGATATTCGTAACGCAATATCGCCGCTACCGTACAAGGAACCTTCGGGAACTCTGTCACAATTACTGGGCGTGATTATTGATAGTGGTCGCAGATATGCGTCGATTGCTGACAATGCCACGGGTGACATGAACTCAAATGCGCCGGTAGGCACGACTGTTGCTTTGCTGGAGCGCGGATCACGGGTCATGAGTGCCATCCACAAACGGATGCACTATGCCCAAAAGCAGGAGTTCAAACTTCTCTCTGCCATCATCGGTGATACGGTTGAGATGTATCCGTATCAGTTGCGTGTCCCTGCACAGGTTGCCGCACAGGATTTTGATGGTCGGGTAGACATCATTCCGGTATCAGATCCGAATATTTTTTCTGCCGCACAGCGTCAGGCTCTGGCACAAACGCAGTTGCAGATGGCGATGCAAAGCCCAGAGATTCATGATTTACGCGAAGCGTATCGTCGTATGTATGCCGCGCTTGAAGTTAAGAATATTGATGAGGTGTTGCCCAAGAAACCCGAACCGCAACCCATGGATCCAGCATCAGAGATATCGAAGCTTTTTGCTGGTCAGGACTTCAAAGTATTTCCGCAACAAAATCAGGAAGCACATATCACGGCTTATGTTTCCATGTTGCAGACACCTATCATGCGTGAAGTGGCTCCGGTTAAAGGTGCGCTGATTTCCAAACTGTTTGAACGGATTGGTTTTCTTGCACAGCAGACAGCGGTTCAACAGATACAGGCACAGGCTCAACAACAAATGCAACAGGCCATGGCTACGATTACTGATCCGGCTATGGCACAACAGTTGCAGATGCAGATACAGGCACAAGCTCAACAGCAGCTAGCAGTTCTGGTTCCGCAGATCACGGCACAGTTGGTGGCACAGTATGCACCGGGTATATCGCCGCCTGAATCACCTGATCCGCTTGTTGGCATTCGCCAAGCTGAAGTTCAGATTGCAGCGGCTGATCAACAGCGCAAGACGCAGAAAGATCAGACTGACGCGGCACTTGAAACGGCACGCATACAGCAGTCTGCACAGCAGGCCGAAGATCGGTTGGATACGCAAGTTGAGATTGCCGCAAAACGTGATGCGACGAATAGGGAGCGCATACAAACGCAGGAAGAGATTGCTGTAATGAGAGAGTTGAACAAAAAATGACTAGCCCTAAAAACAAACGCACCCTGAGAAAAGTAATTAAGGGTCTTAACAAGGCTTCTAAATCGCACGCCAAGCAAGCGAAGACCTTGAAAACTGTTCTCTCTTCTAAAAGAAGGAAAAAGAAATGACATCTGTTTGGGCTGGTCGCTGGGGTGAATACTTTGCGCTAAAGAAGATGGCGCATGAGTGGCACAAAAAAGGTTTGAGTATGGATGAGATAGAAGCACGGCTACGCAGAGAACTAGAAGGTGTGCCGTTGAAAGTGGTCAATGGCTAAAGAAATAAATTTGAGGGCACGGTGCAAGCAAACCAATGAGCTTTTGCGACTGATTGCATATTACCCAGAACATAAAGTTTATTTTTACACCGGCTCGTTACCGGGAACTGGATTGATAAAACAAAGCGCAGTGGAGATTATCAGTGGCACCCAATAAGAAGCTAGAACGCGGTAGCCGCTACGAGACTCATGATTTAGATAATGATGGGGTCGTTACAGACGAAGAGATAGCCCGTGAAAAGGAGATGATTGAGCTTGAGTTACGCGAGGAAAAAGCAAAGGCACAGCAGTACATGGCTTGGGTCGCCATGGGAAGTATGCTCGTTTTTTCAACAATCCTTTTTCTACCTGTGGTTTCTGATAGTCGTGTCAATGCTCTCGCTGATCTCCTTGGTCTTTTCTATATCGCTCAAGCTGGCGTTGTTGGCGCATACATGGGTGTATCGGCGTGGATGAGCCGAAAATAATTTACAGGTATGAAGGCTCATTAAACAAATATCGTGAGTATAATTTAATGAGAAAAAAGCAAAGACGACTTAGGAAAGATTGGTCTGCTAAAAACAAAGGGTTCAAGGGGTACTGATAATGTTAAGTGTAATAGGTTCTCTGATAGGTTTTGCCAGCAGTACGGCTCCGGCGATTGCTGATCATTTCAAACAAAAGAGTGACCAGAAGTTTGAGCTAGAGAAGATGAAGTGCGCGGCTGAGTTACGCAAAGACGGTTATGACTTTGAACTAAAGGCGTTTGAGGCGCAGGCTTCGGACAAAGAACACGACAGACTGATACAGCACGACATCAGCATGAACAAAGGTAGCGGTATCATATCTGGTCTACAGCGTTCGGTGCGTCCGGTAATCACATATTGTTTCTTTGGTTTGTTTCTGGCGATTGAAATTACGCTATTGCGTGAGGCATTGAATAGCGGCATGAGTGTGGCTGAGTCTCTCAATGTGTTGTGGGATGAGGATACAAAAGCAATCTTTGCTGCTATCATTAGTTTCTGGTTTGGTTCGAGAGCTATAGATAAAGCACGAGGAAGAGGATAGTCTGATGCCGTTGAATAAAAAAGGTGAGAAGATTATGGATGCCATGACAGATCAGTATGGCAAGAAGAAAGGCAAGCAGGTTTTTTATGCTAGTCTCAACAAAGACAAGATATCAGGAGTAAAGAAAATGAAAGATGGTGGTGACGTTAAAATGAAAACCCCAGTCGATGATTTACCCAATCCCGGTTTGAAGGCTCTTGCCGGAACGGAAAAAGGTAAGAAGGCTGTAGCTAGAATGGGTTTCAAGAACGGTGGCAAGGTTGCCAAAGGTGGCAAGTGTCCTAGTCGCGGAACAATTCGTGGTACGGGTGCAGCTATATCTGGTGTCGGCTTCAAAGGCATCCGATGAACCTTGTTGACTTCGTAACCAAATACCGCAAAACTCTGAACAATCGCATAAGTGATTTAACGATTACTGTTTCTAGCGGGTCTATAAAAGACATGGAACAGTACCGCAGCATCGTAGGTGAGATCCAGGGACTCTCAACTGCACTAGATGAATTAAGTTCCCTGCTAAAAGGTTTTGATACAGATGACGAAGACGTTACTGGTTCCTGACTACGCAAAAGCGGCGATAGAAGCAAAAAAGAAAGCCGAATCCAAACAGAAAGCAATGGAGAGAGTACCGCAGCCTACGGGTTGGCGTTTACTTGTCATGCCATATCGGGGGCGACAGAAGACAGATGGTGGTGTTTATATCCCAGATGCTGTTGCGGATCGTGAGGCACTTGCAACTGTGGTCGCATATGTCGTGAAAGTCGGGCCGCTTGCCTACAAAGATCCTGAAAAATTTGGTGCAGACATGGAGCCTTGGTGCAAAGAAGGCGACTGGGTTTGCATTGGTCGATATGCTGGTTCTCGCTTCAAGCTAGAGGACGGTGAGGTTCGTATAATTAACGACGATGAAGTAATCGCTACGATTATAGATCCAGAAGACATAAAAATTTAGGAGAACAGTATGTCTGAAGCAGAAGTAAAAGAAACAGAACCTGAGTTTGAATTAGAGGTTGAAGAAGATGGAACAAGCGCGACTGAACCTGCCAAAGTTGATGAGGAATCGACCCCATCTGAAGAGGTCGATGATTCAACAGAAACTTCGGACGAACAAACCGAAGATAACACTGAGGACAACTCAGAAGAATTATCAGAATATTCACTAGGTGTTCAAAAAAGAATAACTGCCATAACACACAAAAGACGCGAGGCAGAGCGTAGAGAACAAGCAGCTTTGGAATACGCTGAAGCTATGAAAAAGCAGCTGGAAGAGTTGCGCTCAGAAAACAAAAAGAACGAAAGCAGTCTTGTTAACGAGTTCGGTAGTCGCATTGAATCTGAACTTGAATCGGCAAAGTCACAGTATCGGGAGGCGCATGAAGAGGCAGATCCTGATAAACTTTTTGAAGCCCAACAAAAAATAAGCCGGTTGGCTTTGGAGCAATCACGGCACGAAGAAGCAAAAAACAGGCTAGAAGTTCAACAAGAGCAGCCTGATCCGACTCCACAACCTGTAGCTCCAAATGTTCCTGATGCAAAAGCGCAGGCGTGGGCAGAACGTAATGACTGGTTTGGCGAGGATCAATCTATGACATACGCGGCGATGGGCATACATCAGAAGCTGGTGCAAGAGGGCGTGGATCCATCCACGGACGATTATTACGCTAGGCTGGACGCACAACTCCAAGAGGATTTCCCAAGCAAATATCCAAAAACGGGTGGGAAAAAATCAAAACCACCTGTAGCGGCGGCAACTAATTCCGGTTCTCGTACTTCGGCAAAAGGCAAAAGAACGATAAAACTGACGGAATCAGAAAAGGCGATAGCTAGAAAACTGAACGTTCCATACGAGGCTTACGCCAAAGAAGTTGCAAAACTAAATAAGGATAGATAACATGACTGAGAAACGCATACCACGAGAGTCGCAGACTCGCAAAAAAACTGCGCGCAAAACTCCTTGGAAGCCCCCTAGTATGCTGGAGGCACCGCAACCCCCCGCTGGATATGTGCATCGGTGGGTAAGAGTCGGCATTAGAGGTGAGGATGACAAGACAAATGTTCATGCCAAACTTCGAGAAGGATGGGAGCCGGTAAGATCGGATGAATATCCAGATTTTGAGGCACCCACAATCGACGAAGGTAAATTTCAAGGTGTGATTGGAAACGGTGGGCTTATGCTCTGCCGGATTTCAGAGGAAACGGTTTCTGAAAGAACTGCTTATTTCCGGGATCAGACCCGCAACCAGATGAAAGCCGTTGATGAAAACCTCATGAGGGAGCAACATCCCTCAATGCCGATACAAAGTGATCGGCAAAGTCGTGTAACTTTCGGGGGCAAAGGAAACGATTCCTCCGAATAGAACTGAAACGTTTGTTAGGAGTATAAAATGGCAAACTCAAATGGTGCATTTGGCCTACGTCCTTACGCAAAAGTAGGACAGAACACAAACAGCACTGGTTTGACTGAGTACCGTATTGCTTCCGATAACTCAAACGTCATCTATACAGGTTCTCCAGTTATTCCACTTAGCACAGGTTTTATCGACATTGTTGGTGCAGCCGCTGGTGGAACTGTAGGTCTGTTGGGAGCGTTTGCTGGATGCGAATATGTAAGCTCAACTACCGGTGAAACAGTGTTCTCAAAACACTGGCCTGGTTCTGGCGCAGACAGTAATTTTCCTGTCCGTGCCTTTGTTAATGATGATCCCCTACAACTGTATATAGTAGCGTCTGACGCTACGCTGACAAACGAAGCGACAGCTCGTGCCGCAATTTTTGCGAACGCGAACTTCTCTTCGGGTACTTCTGGTAGCACAACTACCGGCAAGTCCTCCGCAGCGTTGGCAGTCAGTACTATCGCTACAACAGCTAATCTGAATCTTCGGATTATGGGTATTGTTGATGATGTCGAGAACGCAGACTTTGCGGCCTCTGGCATTGGTGTAATCGTGCGTCTGAACAACCACTTCAATTCACCGAATGGTGCGATTGCAGGTGGTACTGTTTCGACGACAGGCGTATAGGAGTTTAGGTTATGGCTATTTCTCGCGCACAACTTGCAAAAGAACTCGAACCCGGCCTCAACGCCCTGTTCGGGATGGAGTATAACCGTTACGAAGGCCAACACGCTGAAATCTTCGACACAGAGGCTTCTGATAGAGCCTTTGAAGAAGAGGTCATGCTGTCTGGTTTCGGTGCTGCTCCCACTAAGTCTGAAGGTTCAGCAGTAACTTTCGATGACGCACAAGAGGCATACACGGCTCGTTACAATCACGAAACAGTAGCGTCGGCTTTCTCCGTAACGGAAGAAGCTGTTGAGGACAATCTGTATGATCGTCTCTCATCTCGTTACACTCGTGCGTTGGCACGGGCCATGGCTCATACTAAGCAGGTTAAAGCTGCTGCAATTCTCAACAATGCTTTCGACAGCACCAAAAAAGGTGGCGATGGCAAAGAGCTTTGTGCAACTGATCACCCGCTTACTAATGGTGGCACACTGGCTAACGAACCCAGCGTAGCTGCTGATCTGAACGAGACATCTCTTGAAGATGCTCTGATCAGCATTGCTGGTTTTGTTGATGAGCGTGGTCTGATCATCGCCCTTCGCGGGTCGAAACTGATCATTCCGCGTCAGCTTCAGTTTGTTGCAGAGCGTCTGATGGCTTCAAATCTTCGTACTGCTACGGCAGATAACGACACAAATGCCATCCGCAACATGGGAATGTTGCCGGAAGGTTATGTCGTAAACGATTATCTGACAGACACAGATGCGTTCTTCATCAAGACGGACTCACCGAATGGCTTCAAGCACTTTGAGCGTCTGTCGCTGACAACACAAATGGAGCCTGATTTCGATACAGGCAACATGCGTTATAAGGCGCGTGAGCGTTATAGCTTCGGCTTTAGCGACCCACGGTGCGTGTTCGGCTCACCGGGCGCGTAACTTTCCCACGCCAGAAGAGGGGCGGTTGTTTGACCGCCCCTTTTTTTGTGTCTATACTTTAAAAATCCTGACAGTCACATGGTGTGACTGACACTAGCCACGACAGGAGATTTACATGGCTAATACAACATTCACGGGGCCAGTGCGCTCCAAAGGTGGATTCACCTCAATCAGTGAAAACGCTACAACGGGAGCCATCACAACGCTCTCAAGCATCAGTTCAACAGGCGTATCGTCGTTTGATGCAAACACACTTGCAACCGAAGCTGGAACAGGTATCACAGGCGGCACAGGTACGATTTATCGCAGTGCTGTCCAGCGTGTGGGTGGTATCATCACTACCCGTATTCTTATCGACCTGACTGGTTTGCGCTCAACTGCAAGCGGTGACATCATCGGTGTGAACGGAACGTCTAACGTATGTCACATTGGTCAGATTACAGCCGCCCGAAACGGCACGATTCTGACAGGTAGCATGGAGTGCTTTGAAGCACCTGCTGGTGGCGATCCAGACATCAACGTACATTCGGCTACAGAAAGCACAGGTGTTGAAGACGGTGCTATCTCTAGTTTGACAGAAACCCTTTTGGTAAACGCAGGCGATGCTACTCTTGGTAGTAAGGTCTATTTCTCAGCTGTACCTGCTGCGGATGAGTTCTTGTACCTCACACTGGGTGACACAACTGACGCTGATTATACTGCTGGTAAACTCTTTATTGAATTGATGGGTTACGAAGCCTAGTAACGAGAGGGGGTAAAACCCCTCTCCTTTTGATAAGGAGTTTAGCATGGCAGGTTCAGACGTAAAAGCTAGGTTCATTAGCGACGAAGTTGCTGCTGATCCAGATGGCATTTCAGCTTCTGCTCAAGTAGCCAACAACGCTGCTTTGGTTATTGGTGGTGCCTTGGCTGACAGTGGTGCAGTTACCCTTGCAGGGTCAGGCCGAAAGCTGGTGGTTGTGTCAGGCGGTGATGACAGTGGTATTTCTTTCACTATCGTTGGTACAGATGTGAACGGTTCTGCTTTGACGGAATCTTTGACTGGTGCAGACTCAGGCACAGCTACAAGCTCAAACTACTTCAAGACAATTACAAGCATCACTGCTGTTGGTGATCCTGCTGGTACAGTTACAGCAGGTACAAGTGCTTCAGCCGCTGATGTTGTATTTGCTGGTCGCACACGTTTGAAAGGTTATTCGATTGTCTCTGGTGGTACTGCTGGAGTGATTGAGTTTTTCAATGGCGATCCGAACGCAAGTGGTTCAGCAACATTTAAGGCCAGAACGATTGGTACAGACAATACAACGATTGATAACACGATACCCGAAGAGGGCGTGGTGTTTGAAGATGGTTTGTATGTTGTTTACACCATTGCCACAGTAGACATGATGACGTTCTTCCACGGTTAGGGGGACGAGATGGTTCTTCAGGCTTCCGGTTCTGCAATAAAGTTTTCTGAAATTCAGTCAGAGTTTGGAGGCACGAATCCAATCTCGCTTTCGGAGTATTACATTGGCGGGGATAATGTCCCCGCCACTATTTCAAGTACAACCGCAGGGACTTTTAGTGCGTATTACGGGCGCACACCTAGCAGTAAAATAACCAACTCTAATTCCTCAAGTTCTTTTCCCGTTACTTTTTCAGGAACACCAAGTGATGGGAATGAGTATTACTATAGAGTTAGCACTGTAAACAGAGGCTTCCAAAGCGGTGGTTTTACACTGCCTTCAGCAGTTTTTACATTGGTCTGGGCAGGCGTAACGATTGTTGCTGATACAACGGGAAGTATATCTGGAAGCTCAACCAGTAATGGAACTCTTGGAGACCCTGGGTTTTTTGGAACTCAATCAGCGTTTTTCATACTTGGAAACGCGACTAATGCAGCCAACACTATTTTAATTCAAACAGGTGGTTTCATTTATCAACTTGGCCCAACAATCTTTGCAACGGATAGTGAGGCTGATCCTGGGGTTGGCGCAAGTCCGAATACGTTTGATGACCCAATAAGTTACGGAATTGTTCGTCGTAAAGCCGAAACAACAACGGTCAGTTCTTCTGTAAACCCTAACGTGCCTGCAAGCGGTGAAGTGTCCATGTCTGATTACTATGGTGGTCGAGATGACTAGAAAAGCCAGCAAGATGCCAGCCCGAAACAAAAAGAACTTCAGGCCAACCAAGGCCGGAGCAGGCATGACTAAGAAGGGCGTAGCTGCATATCGTCGTATGAACCCCGGTAGTAAGCTGAAGACTGCCGTTACAGGTAAAGTCAAAAAAGGTAGCGCGGCGGCAAAGCGTAGAAAATCATTCTGCGCTCGTTCTGCTGGTCAGATGAAGAAGTTTCCCAAAGCCGCGAAGAATCCTAACAGCAGATTGCGTCAGGCAAGAAGACGGTGGAAGTGTTGACATGAAAATTCAGGAAGCAGTAGCCCGTATAGAAAAGCACGAAGCAGAATGTTCTCTTCGATACGAGGAAATACAACGTCGGCTAGAAGACGGTAAACAAAAAATGGATAAGCTGGATGCCAACATCTCAGCAAACTTTAAATATCTGGTGGGTATCATCATAGCAACTGCGTTACTGCCTTTTGTTGAGAGGTTGTTCTAATGACGATCTCTAGGTCGAGCATACCGAAGCAGATCACCAAGCCTCCACAGAAAAGAAAATGGAGCGCAAAACGCAAGCGTAGTATAAACTGTAAAAAGCCCAGAGGCTTTTCAGAGCGTGCCCATTGTGCAGGACGCAGGAAAAGGAAGAAATGAGATGTCAAAAAAGGATGCTTGTTACCACAAAGTCAAGGCACGTTATCGTGTCTTTCCGAGTGCTTACGCTTCCGGTGCAATTGCCAAGTGCAGAAAAGTCGGAGCTAAAAACTGGGGAAATAAAAGCAAGAGTAAAACAGTTAGAAAAGCAGATGGAGGAATGGTGCGCGGAGCTTCAAAGTTCAGAAACGGACAGAAGTACCGCTATAAAACCACCAAGATCTACTGATGCCAGCAGTAAGAAAAACTAAAAAAGGGTTGGCCCTTAAACGCTGGTTCAAAGAGGACTGGAAAGACGTTCGCACGGGTAAAAAGTGTGGTCGTAGAAAAGGAGAGAAGAGGGGCACACCGTATTGTCGTCCGTCAAAACGAGTCTCTTCTAAAACACCCAAGACTACTAAAGAAATGACAGCCGCTGAGAAGCGCAGTAGAGTTAGTCAAAAGAAACGGTTGGGACAACCAGCCGGTAAACCTCGTAGAGTCAAAGCAGTTAGAAGGAGAAAGACGCGATGATGAAGAAACGGAAGGGCATGAAAAAGGGCGGTATGATGAAGTCTAAAGGCTATCGCCGTGGCGGTGCCGTTGGTATGAAGTCCAAGGGCATGAAGCGTGGCGGTATGATGAAGTCCAAGGGCATGAAGCGTGGCGGTGCCACTAAAAAACCCACAATGACACTGGCTCAAATAAGAGCAGCAGCGAAGAAAAAAGGTTACAAGCTCACTAAAGCGTAATGCCTTATCTTCAAAGCAACATCCCTCACTTCAAGTGCTGGGTGCGCCGGGAATACACACACAACCATGAGAAATACCATGGCGAGTTTTTACACGCCATGGCTATTGCTGTGACGACTATGCCATGCAGGTCGTTGAGCTTTCAGGTTATATTCACGGGCATCGAAGCAGAAGGCGAGGAAGAGGACACTGTACACGGTGGTGCGATGTGGGCGCGTATGCCTATCACTGCACTGGTGGCAGATGAGCCTTTAGAAGAATGGCCTGTCCCTATGGCTGTTCATGATGCACAACCATGGGATTGCTCATCACATAACCACGCTGTGTATGTCTTAGATAGAGCCACACCTTGTCCCTGGTTTGCAAAGATAGATGGCGAGATGTTTCCTGCCAAATATTTGTTCACTGTAGATTATTCAGAAAACGAAATCGCGGATGATCCCGCACAACATAAGCAGAGCCATGTGTTGCATTTGCTTGATGCTGGTGAGTGGACAGGAAATATTGTGGCGTTGCCCAACAACCGTGTTAGAGTAACTCATCCAGCTTGGTTTGAGACGGGGACTGGTGCCCCAGACTTCAAGCCATCTGCTCATATACATTATTCTAAAAGTGATTTAGATTATACGTTAGATGTAAACAGGGTGTTTGATAACCTTTATAATGAGGAAGAGTGATGGCAACGTCCAGTTCAAGGAACTTTACTCTTGATGTAGCTGAAGTCATCGAGGAAGCCTACGAACGTTGTGGGTTGGAAGTCAGGACTGGGTATGATGCTGAGACAGCGAGACGCTCACTTAACATCATGTTTGCAGACTGGGCAAATAGAGGCGTAAATCTGTGGACAGTGCAGTTGGGCACACAAGCTCTCACATCAGGTACATCTACCTACACTCTATCTAGCGAGATTACTGATATACTTGAAGTGGTTGTTCGTCGTGACAACACTGATTTTCAGGTGCAACGCATCAGCCGGGGCGAGTATCAGAACCAACCAAACAAGGCGACAACAGGCAAGCCCTCTAGTTTCTATTTCAACAGACAGATTACACCAGAGATAAACCTGTGGCCCACGCCTGAAAACAGCACAGATGTTTTGCGTTATTACTTTGTTCAACGCATACAAGATGCTGATGCTTTGGTGAATGATGTAGATGCACCCTTCCGGTTTCTGCCCTGCATGGCAGCAGGACTGGCATACTACTTGTCTGTTAAACGCGCACCTCAAAGAATACAGGTGTTGAAATCAATCTACGAAGAAGAGTTCCAACGTGCCGCAGATGAAGACGAGGATCGTGTAGCACTCAAACTTACTCCAAGTATTGATTATCTACGGGTGCGCTAATGGCCCGGTTTGCATCAGGTAAAAGAGCATACGGCATCTCAGACAGATCTGGCTTTCGTTATCGCAAGGCAGAGATGCGGAAAGAGTGGAACGGTCTATTGGTGGGGCCGGATGAGTATGAACCCAAACATCCTCAACTTACACCGCCACGCAACATCTCTGACCCAGAAGCTATCCGCAATGCTAGGACAGATCGAACAGAACCAGCTATCGAAGTTCTGCTAGATCTTGATCCGTTTACATCGGGGTCTGCTAGTTCGGCAGTTATAACTGTTGCAGAAACAGCCCATGGTCGTTCGACCAGTGATGTAGTTCGGTTCCGGTCTACTGTGCCTTTTGATGGTTTTACATCAGCTGCGCTTGAAAATAGCAGCGGATTTACAATCACCGTTGTGGACACAAACTCTTATACTTTTGATATTAGTCAGCGAGGGTCATCGGAGACAGCCACTATTGGCTCTGTGTCTGGTGGCGGCAAAGTAGCTTCGGCTGGGCCAGTAACAGTGAGTGCATAATTATGAGTTTTACTTACAGCGAATTAAAAACAGCGATTCAGGATTATACCGAAAACACAGAGACATCTTTTGTTACGCACCTGAATGACTTCATCAAGGCGGCTGAAGACAGGCTCTTCAAGTCCGTGGACTTTGAGATATTCCGTAAAAACGTTACCAGCGCGTTTACCTCAAGTGATCGGTTCTTGACAGTACCCACTGATTTTTTAGCGTCATTTTCATTGCGTATCACAACATCGGGTTCTGAACGGTTTTTAGAACAAAAAGACGTAAACTTTTTACAGACCTTCACACCCTCTGCATCTACTACAGGTGTGCCACGATATTATGCACGGTTTGATGAAACAAACCTCATCGTTGCGCCGACACCAAACTCTAATTACACGGTAGAGCTACACTATTATTTCAGACCTGCAAGTCTCACAGCCGGTGCAGATAGCGGCACGACATGGCTTAGTACAAATGCGTCTTTTGCTTTGTTGTACGGCAGCTTGTTTGAAGCCTACGCTTATATGAAAAGCGACCCTGATATGTTAAAAGTTTACAGTGACAGATTTACAGAGGAACTGTTGCGACTGAAAGATCTGGGTGAAGCACGAGAAAACACAGATGCTTATCGTAAGGGTCTTCCAAGTAGAGAAAGGACGTAACGATGGCTACCTCTAATGCTGCAACCACATATCTTGAGGGCAAGCTACTCAGCTTTATCTTCAAAAACAACGCCGCAAGTTTCTCATCACCCGGCGACAGTATCTATGTCGGCCTAGCAACTGCTGTGTCTGATGCAGAAGCCGGTAGTCTGACAGAAGCTAGTTTTACTAATTATGCGCGACAGCAAGTTACAGCATCTAACTGGACGATTGCTTCTACAAGCACAGATGCACAGACCGTTGTAAACGCTGCCAACATAGAGTTTCCAGCATCGGGCGGTAGCACTCAGACAATCACACATGTGTTTTTGGTAGACGCATCGTCTAGCGGCAACATACTTTTTGTAGGTGCTTTAGACTCTTCAAGGTCTGTTGCGTCTGGTGATATCTTCCGAATCAACGCGAGTAATCTAACCATTGAGTTGAAATAATGGCTTTTGCAGTTAACGATAGAGTAAAAGAAACCAGCACGACTACAGGCACTGGCACTCTCTCGTTGGCTGGTGCGCTAACTGGGTTTCAAACCTTTGTAGCTGGCATAGGTAACAGCAACACTACCTACTATGCGATTGTTCACGAAAGTGCCAACGAGTTTGAGGTAGGCATCGGCACCGTAACGGATGCCTCGCCTGATACGCTGTCTCGCACAACCATACTAGAAAGCTCGAACAGCGATAGCGCAGTAAACTTTTCGTCTGGCACGAAGACTGTGTTCTGCACATTGCCTGCTGAAAAAGCATTGCTGGTGCCAGGGTCGGGTGATCTGACGATTGATGCACCTGCTGACATCATTCTTGATGCAGATGGCGCGGATGTTTTGCTGAAAGATGCTGGCACACAATATGCTGCGCTGACTAATTCTTCCGGCAATCTAGTCTTGAAGTCAGGTTCTACTACTGCAATTACATTTGACGGAGCCAATGCAACGTTTGCCGGGACTGTCACAATCGGCAGTGCTGGTATCAGTGAAGCAGAACTAGAGATACTTGACGGAGCAACCGTCACTACGGACGAGTTGAACGTACTCGACGGTATTACCTCTACGGTAGCAGAGCTAAATATTGTTGACGGGAATACTTCAGCTTCATCTGTCACAGTGGCTGACGCAGACCGTGTTGTGTTCAACGATGCAGGTACAATGAAGCAGGTGGCTGTTACAGACTTAGCCGCATACTTTGATGATGAAATCACGGCAATGCCTAACCTTACATCTGTCGGCACGCTAACTGCGCTGACAGTGGATGATGTAGCGGTAGACGGTAAAGTGATTACGATGACCGGCTCTACCAGTGATACTGCTACGTTTACGGTGGGAACAAACGGCACACTAGATATTGTCACAACAGATGACGCAGCGGCGGCTGCAAACATACAGATTACCGCAGATGGCACAGCAGAGCTTGCAGGCACAACGGTTACGCTTGACTCATCCGGTGGGATTACATTGGACGCAGATGGCGGTACAATTACCTTTGCCGATGCAGGCTCATCGCTAGGTACGATTACATCGTCTGGATACTCAGGTACTGCGGCGGTTGCCACGACAGTTACTGTCAGCGACAGCACAGCAAATACAAACTTCCCCGTCGTGTTTCATGATGAATCAAACGCGCTGTTAGATGACACGGGCGCACTGCGATATAACCCAAGCACGGGTGAGTTGTTGGTTCCAAAGCTCACGGTATCAGGGACAACCACAACGGTAGACACCGTTACGATGAACGCGCAAAACGCGATTATCTTTGAAGGTGCTACTGCGGATGCCCATGAAACCACGCTAACAATCGTAGATCCAACGGCAGACAGAACAATCAACTTACCGAACCAGTCGGGCACGATACCTGTGCTTGCCGCCGCAAGTAACACAGCAATCACATCCACACCAGCAGAGCTAAACATCTTAGATGGTGCAACCGTAGTTGTTGGTGAGATAAACTTCCTTGATTTAGGCTCAACAGCTGCTGGCACAGCGATTGCGTCAAAGGCAGTCATACTAGACTCCAACAAAGATTACACTGGAATTAGAAACTTTACAGTTACTGGGGAATTGGACGCGGCAACAGGTGACTTTTCTAGTGATGTAGACATAGATGGCGACCTGCTTGTAGGTGATGACATTACATTGGACAGCGATGCGGCGGTTCTAGGTTTTGGTGCAGATAAGGACGTAACGCTTACGCATGTTGCTGATACTGCTTTGTTGCTGAATAGCTCACGCCAACTACAGTTTGGTGACTCAGGTACATATATTCATCAAAGCGCAGACGGTGTTCTTGATTTGGTATCTGATACAGAACTAGAACTGAACGCCACGACGATAGACATCAACGGTAATGTAGAGATTAGCGGCACTACAACTCAGACAGGCGTGTCAACATCAACGGCAAAGGATGTGTTCAATGCAGGCATGTCGGTAAAGAACGGAGCCACATCAGCAGGGTTTGTAGAGTTCTTTGAAGACAGCGATAACGGCACGAACAAGGCAACGCTTATCGGCCCAGCTTCTACTGCCGATGTAACGCTGACACTACCCAGTGCAACAGGCACGGTGGCAACCACGGACGATGCAACGGCATTGGCAATCGCGTTAGGATAAAACATGGCTAATACATTCAAGGTAAAAACACATGCGGCAATGCCTGCTTCGGCTGGGACTTTGGAGACATTGTATACCTGCCCCGGCTCTACAACTTCTGTTGTCCTTGGACTGATACTTTGCAACGTAGGAACGGCGCAACACACTGTAGATGTGCAGTTGGTTTCAGATACCAATGACACAGAAACAAACGCGACAGTGAAGTTGCTGGAGAATGTGCCGATACCTGTAGGCTCGTCGTTAGAGGTTTTGTCTGGCGGTAAAGTTGTATTGCAGGACTCAGATGTTTTGAAGATTGACGCAGACACGGCGGCAAAGATTGACGCAACACTCAGTATTATGGAGATTACCTGATGGGTTATACTGGTAAGAAGCCAACCAATGTAGTCGATGTCAGCGAAACGCAATCACTTACGGTTGATGGCGACCTGACAATCGCTGACAAAATCGTTCACTCAGGAGATACTAACACCGCCATCCGCTTTGCTGATACCGATACTATTACCCTCGAAACGGCTGGAGGTGAAAGAGTCAGAGTTGATAGTTCTGGCCGCGTTGGTGTGGGTATTTCTCCTGATACTGCTTTGCATGTAGCAGGCAGTGGCGTTCCTTTTGAAGTAAACAGCACTAATAGTAATTCACTAAAACAAGAGTTTTCCGACAATGGAACAACAAGAGGTTTTATAGGAGCTAGTTCTGCAAATGCCTTTATGGTGGGGGATAGTTCAGGAAGCACTTTGTTTAATGTTACTTCTGCGGGGCTTCTTGGTATTCCTAATTTACCAGCATTTCAAGCAACTGGTTCAGGTCTTATGGCCTTTTCGGGGTCGGCGGCTTTGGCTGACGTTGTTCTAAGTTCAGCTTTTGTGAATAACGGCTCTGATTACAACACGACAACGGGTAAATTCACATGCCCAGTAGCGGGTATCTATTTGTTTTTCGCAAGTGTAACGACGACAGATGCAGCTACAGGTGTTGAGGCTTTTATTGTCAACGAAACTACTAGCTCAAGCATTGCAAGAGTTATCGGCTACGGAGATAGCTACGACCAAAATGTTATGATTGGTATTGATGACTGTGCCGCAAGTGATGTCATTAAAATACAGGCGATTAACAACAATAACACCAGCTTTAGTCTTGATAGGACAAGATGTAATTTTGGCGGCGTTCTTTTAGGGGCAAGTTAGAATGGCAAGCAAAGCAAGACAACTAGCACAATCCGCAAGCGCACCTGATGGTCGGAAGAATGTTGTGACCAACGGTTCAATGAACGTGGCTCAACGCTCGACCTCAGTTACAGGTATTGGTGCATCATCAGGTATTTTTGTAACTGATAGAATGAATTTAGGTCTTGCTGGCATGGATGGAAGATTAACCATGTCGCAAGATAGCGATAGCCCTGATGGTTTTGCTAACTCTTTGAAGTTTGATTGCACAACAGCACAATCTAGTTTAGACGCAGGAGATTTTGCTTGGTTCCAAACTCGTATTGAGGGTCAAGATTTACAAAGATTTTCTAAAGGAACGTCTAGCGCAAAAAACTTTACGTTTAGTTTCTATGTGAAGGCAAACTCTGCCCGTACTATGGTTGCAGAACTTTTTGACAATGACAACAGTAGAGCAGTTAGCAGAACATTTACAACAACAACAGATTGGTCACGCATCGAAATTGACTTTGGAGCAGATACTACAGGTGCATTTGATGATGATAACGCTCTAAGTTTGTATGTTGCCTTTTGGTTAGCATCGGGGTCTACATATAATAGTGGAACTTTGCAAACATCTTGGGTAGCGAGTAGTAGTGCAAATAGAAACGTAGGTGGCTCTAACTTTTTCAGTAGTACAGACAACACTTTGTTTATAACTGGGATGCAACTAGAAGTTGGCTCAGTAGCCACTGAGTTTGAGCATCGAAGTTTTGCTGAAGAGTTGCAGTTGTGCCAGAGGTATTACTTTGCTGGGTCAGGTCGCTTTCATTATGGAGATTTTCCAGAAGCACACTACCCTTTTCCCACCACAATGAGAGCAAATCCCACTGTCACTTTATCTGCTGTGCCAACAGGGGGTTCTGTTAATAGAACAAGAACAAATTTTGTTACAGTTACTGGAATGACCACTAATACTGGCAATATATCACCAGCGGCAGATGCGGAGTTATAATTGTGGAAAAAAAAATTACATTTACATCTGCAAAATATATTGCCGACAATGGAGAAAATAGCATTGTGCAGGCAGTTGTTGATGGAACAACTATGTTTGTACCACTCGACCCAGCCAACCGCCACTATGCCGAAATCTTACGCCAAGTAGAAGCTGGCACACTTACAGTTGAGGACGCAGACTGATGGCATACATAGGCAAAGAACCGGGTAGCGGTCTTCGAGGCAGGTTTGTCTACACAGCCACGGCAGGACAGACTAGCTTTACTGGCGCAGATAGCCTTGGGCGCACACTGACATACACAGACGGTGAGTATACGGATGTGTTTCTCAACGGTGTGAAACTAGACAAGACAGACTACACCGCCACTAGCGGCACAAGCATCGTGCTGGACAGCGGAGCTTCCGCAGATGACACGCTAGAGATACTGGCGTTTGACACGTTTGGGTTGTTCTCCGGCGAATTTGCACAGGACGTATCTGTAGGTGGCGACCTGACTGTTGACACAAACACCCTACATGTTGACAGCGCAAACAATCGGGTAGGAGTGGGAACTGCAAGCCCTGCTTTTGCTTTAGATGTTCAAAGCACAGGCGACCCTGCTCAAATCCGTTTGAAAGAAGATGGCAATACTAACGGTATTAAAATTGTTAATTTTGATGGCGATGAAGCTCAAATCAACAATGTAGATAATGGCCCTCTAGTTATCAAAACTAACGATACGGAGCGTATGCGTATAACCAATGCTGGTTTCGTAGGAGTTGGAACAAGTTCACCAGAAACTCCTATTGAAATACGAACAACAAACAAACTTGGCGGCACGTTTACAGGCACAACAGACGGTGAAGGTCTACGAGTTACACAAACAGACTACACTGCTGGTAATTATGTCAGTCTTGTAGAGGCTCCGTATGACGACAGTCAGACTGCCGCCAATGTTCGCATTGCGGGTATGTTTGATGGCGGCGGGTCAAACCTAGCCTTCGGAACATCGAACAGCTATGGCTCTGGAATAACTAATACTGCCATGTTCATTCATAGTTCTGGGAATGTGCAACTCTCAGGGGGATTATCTTTTGCTGGCAACGATGCTGAAACCGCCGCCAATTTACAGGATGACTACGAAGAAGGCACTTGGACGCCAGTTCACGGCGGAAATAATATGACCCAAAATACACCTTGCAGATATACCAAAATTGGTCGCGCTGTTTTTCTTACCATCGACGTAACATCTGCTAGTGGGTCATCTGCCACACATGCAATTACCGGATTACCGTTTACGCCCGGCGGAAGTTTTGGTGCATTGCATGTAGCTTTCGCAACAGGCGATGGAATAGAGGGTGGATATATAGGTCACGCAAGCGACCAAATAATTTTAATTGTCGGCGGAACAAATACCACCGATACGTTAAATGCTGGTTCCCGTATTATCGGGGCAGGCTTGTTTTTTACATGATAACCCGTCTGGAAGTCGGGTCGGACAGTCCAACCATAGGAGATAAAAATGGCACTAACTAAAGAATTTGAATACGATTGCGAAGTCAGAGGCGAATACAAAGCCGTCCAAGTTCGTGCAGCAACGGTTGTTAAGGATGACGGTGCAGAAATCAGCCGCAACTATCACAGGCATGTTCTTTACTGCCGCACGAAGTCTGGTGACACTTGGGGTGACACAGACATCTCAGGTGAAGATGCAACCGTACAGGCTGTGTGCAACGCAGTTTGGACGGATAGCGTGAAGTCTGCCTACGAAACATTCATGGATAGTCAAACAGGGCCAGCCTAGATGTTCGGTGAGTTATCATTTTCAGATCGGGGCTTTTCTGCACACGGAGCGATAGTTAGCGAAGCGTCTACCCAGAGCTTTAATGCAACTCAAACAGCTACGCCGACATTGATAGCTATACCCCCGGCTATCGTCACAGATTTTAATTTTACGAAGACTTCTGCTGCAAACACCGTTCTTGAAGACAGCGCAACTATAGACGCTAATTTCACAAAAACCACTACCGCCATATATATTGCGTCCGGTGTAGGTTCCCTAATCCCGTCTTTTGATGTAACTTCTAACGGAGAACTTTTGTTTGCTCCGTTAGACGCTGGAACTCCGGCAGAAAGCTGGACGAATATTACGCATACTGGAGACAGTTGGACAACGATAACACCATCAGGCTCTGAGTCTTATACGGATATTGATACGAGTTAGAGGATTAGACAGTGACCACGACAACGACATATAGCAATAATCTAGGCATCACTCTGATCGGTACGGGTCAACAGGCCGGAACCTGGGGCACGACTACTAATACAAACTTTGAACTGCTCGACGAAGCAATCAACGGCGTTGTAACCCTGACGCTTTCAGCCACAGGCTCAACAGGTAGCCCAAACGATCAGACGATTGCAGATGGAACCTCTTCTACACTACGTCACAAGTACATCAATGTTACGAGTGGTAGTGATTTAGGCGGCACGGTGTATCTTCGCTTGCTTGATAACGCAGTCGAAAAGATTGCGATTATTAAAAACAGCCTAGCGGGTAGCCAGTCACTTGTTTTGATCCAAGGCACATACGATGCTGCTAATGTCTTGACCTTGGCAAACGGCAAAACAGTTGTAGCAAAGTTTGATGGGGGAGGATCGAGTGCAACAGTTGTTAATGCCCTTGGTAGTCTGACCCTTGATGCCGTTGATAACATAAACGTTACCGCCAACAACAGCACAAACGAAAGCGTGTTTCCTGTGTTTGTTGATGGTGCAACTGGCGCACAAGGTTTGGAAAGCGATACCGGATTAAGCTACAACCCAAGCACAGGTGTTCTAACGACAACTTCTGTCACTGGTAATCTTACAGGTGCCGTTACGGGTAATGTGACCGGCAACGTTACTGGTAATGTCACTGGTAATGTAACCGGCAACACAAGTGGCTCGTCTGGTAGTTGCACGGGTAACGCCGCAACAGCCACTGCGCTTGCAAATGCCCGAACGATTACGTTAGCAGGAGATGTTACATCCAGTGCTGTATCGTTTGATGGCAGTGCAAATATTACAATCACTACAGCACAAGCAAACAACTCTGTTGATTTGACGACGCATACGACAGGTAACTATGTAGCCGCACTCAGTGCTGGCACAGGCATCACATTAAGCGCGACTAGCGGTGAGGGAATAACGCCAACCATAGCCATTGGTCAAGCTGTAGGAACAGGCTCAAATGTTCAGTTCAATGCACTTGGTGTGGGCACAGCATCATCAACAACACAAGGTGAGATAAGAGCGACGAATGACATCACGGCGTTCTTTTCTTCAGATGCACGTTTGAAAGAAAACATCTGCTACATCGACGAAGCTCTAGACAAGGTGGCACAGATACAAGGTGTAGAGTTTGATTGGACAGAAGACTACATGGAGAGGCGTGGTGGCGAGGACGGTATGTTTGTACGCAAACATGATGTCGGACTAATTGCTCAAGACGTAGAAAAAGTTCTACCAGAGGTAGTCGCCAACAGAGAAGATGGCTTCAAGGCTATCAAATATGATCGTGTTGTAGCTCTGCTGGTAAATGCTGTGCATGAGCTAACAAACAAAGTTGAAGAACTTGAAGTCAAACTGGAGAGCTAGGTGCCGCTTACGAAACTTCAGTTCAGGCCCGGTGTTGCAACCGACGTTACCTCATACAGCAATGAAGGTAGCTGGGTAGATTGCGATAAGGTACGTTTCCGGTTTGGTTATCCTGAAAAGATTGGTGGCTGGAAAAAGATATCGAGTGCAACTTATGAAGGCACTGCCCGTGCTTTGGTAAACTTTGTTACCACGGACAGTTCAGACCTTATGGGTATTGGCACACACCTGAAATACTATCTCGAACAAGGTGGCTCGTATAATGATGTAACACCGTTGCGTCTGACCACATCCGCAGGGGACGTAACCTTTGCTGCATCAAATGGGTCTTCGACAATTACGGTGACTGAAGTAGCACACAACGCTCTTGAAAATGACTTCATTACTTTCTCAGGTGCTGCATCTCTTGGTGGCAATGTAACTGCGGCAGTACTCAATCAAGAGTATCAGATTACGAACATCGTAAACGCCAACAGCTTTCAAATAACTGCCAAAGACACAAGCGGTACAACCGTTACAGCCAACGGTAGCGACTCCGGTAATGGTGGTAGTTCTGTTGTTGGCAAGTATCAGATCAACACCGGCCTTGATAGTGCTGTTGATGGCACAGGTTGGGGCGGTGGTCTGTGGGGTGGTGAAGTATCTGGTGCTGTGTTCACAACTGTAAACGAAGATTTGGATACTAGCGAGACAACAATTACGCTTACAAGCGCAGCTAGTTTTCCAAGTTCTGGGACATTATTGATTGAATCAGAACTTATTACTTACAGCGGCAAAAGCACTAATGATATTACAGGAGCAACACGCGGTGCCTTGGGCACGACAGCCGCTACTCATAGCAATGGAGTAACTGTCACAAATGCCACAGACTTCTTTGGTTGGGGTAGTGCCGCACCTACAGGCACCGCACTAGACTTACGGCTTTGGTCACACGACACGCTGGGCGATGATCTTCTTTTGTGTGCGCGTGATAGCTCTATCTTTCGTTGGGAAAAAGCAAATGGTGTTACCACTCGTGCCATCAAACTGGTCAGCACCACGGGTGGCACATCTCGCAGTGTGCCCACAATAGCAAAACAAGTAATGGTCTTTCCGTTCCCGCGTCATGTTATTGCTTTCGGTTGCGATGATGAGAACGCCAGTAGTAGCGAGACTGAGGGCAATGGCACACAGAATCCGTTGAAGATTAGGTTCAGCGATTCAGAAGATCAACTGAAGTGGTTTGCTGTTACATCAGGCTCTGGCATCAACACAGCTGGTGGCTTTGACTTGGGTGTCGGCTCAACGATTGTACAAGCTGTTAAGACACGCCGCGAGGTGGTAGTGCTTACGGATACGGCTATCTATTCTATGACTTTCATAGGTGGGCAATCAATTTTTGCCGCCAACCTCGTTGCATCCAACATATCCATCATCAGTCCCAATGCTGCTGTTGCTGTTGACGATACGGTCTACTGGATGGGTAAGAACAACTTCTATATCTATCGCGGCACAACAGAAAAACTGCCCTGCACAGTAGAGTTGAAAGTGTTTGGTGACATCAACGTCAGTCAGTTCAACAAGATTACAGCCGGGGCTAACGCAGACCATGGCGAGATATGGTGGTTTTATACATCCGCAAGTGCAACTGAGAATGACCGTTATGTCATCTACAACTATCAGACACAGATCTGGTACTTCGGTTCTCTGTCACGCACAGCATGGATAGATAAAACCAGTCGGTCTAATCCACACGCGGCGGGTGCATCGAAGCTGTTCAAGCACGAGGACGGTGTGGATGATGATACAACAGCCATGACACCTTCTATTACATCTGCGGTCATGGACATCGGTGATGGCGAGAACTTTAGTTTTGTCAGACGAGTCGTACCGGACATCAACTTCACTGGTTCTGAACAGACAGGTGTGACTGCCACGTTTACTATGGAAGCTAGGACATTCCCTGGCACAACGTTCGGTGCAAGTGACTCAGGCACTGTAACTCGCACAGCTACATCTCCTGTCGATCAGTACACAGATCAGTTGCATATCAGGTTACGCGGCAGAGCTTACACGCTCAAGATATCGTCTGATCAGCTAGGCGTGCAGTGGCAACTTGGCTCACCGCGCTTTGATATCAGACCAGACGGGAGAAGATAATGGCAAGAAAGGTAGAAGTTTCTACAATTATCCTACCCACGCCACCCGGAAGCGGCGAGGTTACGTTGGAGTATCTGACGGATCTTGTCCTTGTTTTACAACAATTTATAGATGAGGAACGTAGCACTCGCGCCCTTCGAGGCACCACACTGACCCTAACACAAATACCTACAGCTTCTACGGGTCTTGAAAGTGGTGCATTGTTCAGCGATAGTGGAACTGTTAAGGTAGTCTCATGATGAATATGCAACAACCCGCTGGTGTAGCTTCGCTATCTACCCCCATGATGGCTAATAGATTAGCTCAAATGGGTCGATATGATGACGACCAAATCGCACACGTTGCCGAAGGTGAGATGCTTGTACCGGCACCTATTCTCAAATATTACCCAGATGTAAGAGAGGAGATATTTGATGTTATTAGAAAAGAAGGAATGGATCCGCAAGAATTTATCGTTGGCGGTGACATGGTTGCGCGAAACCCGTACACGGGTGTCCAAGAGTTTGGTTTCCTTTCGAAAGTATTTAAAGGCATTAAAAAAATAGTTAAGAAAGCCGCGCCGATTATTCTTGGTCTTGCTGCGGCAGGTTTAACCGGAGGCTTGGTCAACCCTTTTACGACTGGTGGTCTTAGTGCTCTCGGTTCTAACTTAGCAGGCGCGCTTACCACTTCCATTGGTAGTGCCGCCACAGCTGGTTTAGTTGGTGGCACAGTTTACGGACTTGCAAGAGGTAAGAATCTTAAAGACTCACTTAAAAGAGGTGCCAAGGTTGCGGCAATCACGGGTGCCGCGCAAGGTATTGGTGCTTTTGACCCACTTAAACAATACGCACCCACAGCTAGTGCTAGTAGTGGTGTTAGTAGTGCTACCACTGCCCAAGGCGCGAACATGTCTGTTGACCCATCGACTGTTCCTCAAATGTCTGTTAAACCGGAAGTTGCGTCTCAATCGTTTGCACCATCAGCACAACGCACGGCAGAATTAGAAGCGATCCAAAAGGGTACTCAATTAGCCAGTGCTCCTGCAACGTTTGGAGAAAAAATTGCATCAGGTCTTTCATCCTTAAACCCATTTAGTTCGGCACCGGGTGCCGAAACGGGTTTCCTTGCTGGCATGAGTCCTGGGGCAAAAACTTTTGCTACAACAGCAACTGCATTGACCGTGTTACCTATCTTGCTTCCTCAAGATGTTGAACAGTATCAACAAGAATCTGGTATACCACTGACGCAGGAAGACATAGATGCGTTGACCGGCAAAGGCGATGCAGGCCCACCCTCTCCCGCAGCCATAGCTTTTGCAAAATTTTATAGAGACAGACAAAACTATCAAGGTGCTGGCGGTCAACAGGTAGGTGGTTCAGGTATTCCAACCTTGATGGAGGGTGGCGAAGTCGCTGGCCCCGGTACGGGAACCTCGGATAGCATACCAGCCTTGTTGTCAGACGGTGAGTTTGTCATGACTGCGGAAGCAGTCCGTAACGCAGGTGGCGGTAATCGCCGCAAAGGTGCAGCCAAAATGTACAAACTCATGAAGAATCTGGAGGCTGCATAATGGCTATAATGGGTGGCATAACAAACAAAGGTGGGGGACGGGCACCATTATCGAACATTCCTATAGCACCCGTTGAGTTAACTAGTGGTTCAACTGATCCGCTTGACGCGCTTCTTCAAAAAATTGATACAGATAATCTTCAAGCTGCGATACAGGTTCCTGTTACACCGCAGTATCAAAAAGATTTTCAAAGACAGTTGTTCGAAAGACTACAGGCTGTATCGGATCCCGAAACAGGTATTCAATATGTGTCTCCCGCAAGAGCACCTTTTGTAGCTGGTCTGAGTGCAGAACAACAACAAGCTCTACAACGCGCACAAGCTGGCCTTGGTTCTTACCAACCCTTTTTGCAACAAGCAGGTGCTACGTTTGATCAAGCTGGCGGTGCGCTAAGTACGTTAGGAGATTATTCCGACACACTCGCACGCATGGGTGGTACGGCGGCAGGGCAAGTTCAACCTTTTACTGATCTTGCAACAGGCGCGGTGCAAAGAACTGGTGCAGACATTATGGGTGCGCGAGGCGCGGTTGGTGGCATTGGGCAACAAGTTGCAGCCTTACAAGACACCACGGGTAGGTTTGATCCTTCAGACATAAGCGCGTTCCGCAATCCGTTTGAAGACCAGCTAGTAGCACAGATACGGGAAGACATCGCAGAGTCCACGGGGATTCAAAGGCAGAGACAAGAACAAGCACTCGCTGCATCTGGTGCCGCCGCCATGGGCACACGCGCAGACAGACAACGTGCTGACTTATCACAAAAAGCTCTCGAAACAGAAATTGATACAATAACGCGGTTGAGAAAACAAGGCTTTGATGATGCACAAGCACGGGCACAGCAAGCGTTTGAGTCACAGCAGGCTCGTCGTCAACAGGCCGTACAATTAGGGCTTGGTGGACTAGAGGCGGGTGGTCGGCTTGGTCTGAGTGCTGGTCAGTTAGGTATTGAAGGTGGTCGCCTTGGTTTGAGTGCGGGGCAACTTGGGTTATCAGGCACGGAACTCGGTGCAAATATTCTAGGCGCAGGTGCTGGCTTGTTAAGTGACCAAGCCACACAGTTGCGCGGCCTTGGTGGTTTACGCGCTGACCTTGCAGGCGCACAGCAACAAGCACAGTTGCAAGACATAAACACATTGTTGAGTCTTGGTGGACTGACACAAGGTCAACAACAAACAATGCTCGAAGCACAGTTCCAAGATGCTGTGGCACAACAGATGGATCCGTATCGTGCCATACAGTTGCAGTCAGATATCTTTGCAGGCATACCGTCTTCGCAATCTGCATTGAGCTTGGCACCCGGCCCAGTGGCACCGCCTCCGCAATCACCTGACCGTCTAGGCCAGCTTGCTGGTTTGGGAATCGCGGGTCTGGGTGCGTATAAATCTATCTTCGGGCCAGCCTGATGAGGAGAGTAAGAGCATGATGTTCTCAGGTTCACGACGCAGAATGTTTCGCAACGAAACTCCAGCAACGAAGAAGCCTAGTCTTACAAGACAGGCCATAGGCATACTTGCCTCCTCACGCGAGTTGATGGACGAAGTGCAACCAGTTCGTATGGTGGCCGGGGGCGATGTCGCGTTGGAGCAAGAACGCCAACGACGTTTATTGCAGTATCTTTCATCGCCTATTTCTAGTGTATTAACACAGCCACCATCAGCCCAACTACGCATACCACAAGTGTCTAACACTGGTATGGGAATTGGTGCTTTGCCAGAGGTGCAAAAGCGAGGATTGTCTCCAGACCCAGCGACTATGACACCTCGTGAAGCTCTTGTTGATCCTACTCTTGTTGTTGGAAACATACGCTCAAGAATTATGGGCACAAACACGGCAGAAAGACCTGACCGAGCACGGATTCTACGAGAGCAAGAACAAGTAGTTCCACCTAAAGATGCCTCTTCATTCGGCATTGCAACACTTGAGGCTTTGGCTGAGGAACCACCTCTTGCAGAAAGTTTTGAATACGCTAAACAAACAAAAATGCCGCAGCCTCGTTTGAAAGAATTGTATGGACAAAGAACAAGTCAACGACGTTCGTTAAAAAAAGCGCAAAATGAATTAGGCCAAGCACAAAGAGCCTACGATAAAGCAGTGAAAGGAAACAGAGTAGGATCAACAAATGAGGCAACCATAGGTGTTGCACTTTCTAAACTCGAACTTGCTAGAAAGAAAGTAGCTCAAGAGAACCTTGAACTGAGTGAGCTAAACAAACAACTTGGTAAAGAAAATATGTCTAAGTTTGTTGGTAAAATTGAGAATATCAATCGTCAACTTGGAGATGACAACGTATCAGAGGGCAGAAAGCAGGAGCTTCGTGAAGAGCTTGAAGAAGTGCAAGTTCAAATGGAAGAGGCAGGCTTACGCAAGTTTGAAGGCGACGATACAAATACTTCAGATAGACCTCAAAAACCTGTGCCACCAGCAAAGGGCGAGGGAGAAGTTACCGGAGAAGGCGCACCTGATGCACAAGAAGAAGTGTTGAAGAAAGCTCAAAAGACAGCTGATGCTAACACAACCGAGGCTGTAAAAAATTCTGACATTAGTCCAAAAGACCAACCAACGGCCCTCAAAATAATTGAACAGGCAGAGAGAGATCTTGATGAGGACAGCGAAGGTATAGCAGACGGTACTAGCACGGAAGAACAAGACATTGTTAGGAGAGCCATGGAAATGGCTGAGTATGATGAGCAGGAAATCCGAGACAGTCTTAAAAGAGATTCTTTCTGGAACGCAGTCATGATGTTTGGTTTACAGATGGCGGCTGGTGCTAGTGAAGGCGGTGATAGGTTTAGCAACATGGCAAGAGCCGCTGTCATTGGACTGAATGAGTTCAACAAAGATATGAAAGAAAAAGAGAAGAGTGCTTATGCCCGGTATCGTGATAAGAAAGCAGATGCTTTTGCAGAAGCTGGGTTAGAACTCAAGAGAATTTCAAGTGAAAACCAATCTAGAAGTTTAACAAATCAACTAATAATGCAAAAAGCACAACTGGCAAATATGCGAAATGACATAGCCTATCAAAATGAAAGACTTGAATTATCAAAAAGCGGCCAAAAAATTACCGTACAAGGACAACGACAGAACTATGTAACAGACATTCTGAAAGATAGCAGAGCAAAAAGAGAAGCAGAAAAGCGTTTGCGTGAAACTGCGGGTTACGAGAAATACGCTCCGACTGAAAAAGAAAAAGGCGGCAGAAGTGGGCAAAAAGTGAACCCGCCGATACCTGCAAGTGTATTGAAGGACTTTTTGGAAAACGAAGCAGCAACAGCTTTACCCGATCCTTCGGGCGCGTCTAATGTGATTGTTTTAGACCAATAAGTTTATTGTTTAGATATGGCACAAATATATTCATACCGAGGCCAACAGTATCAACTAGCAGATGGTCTTTCAAACGATGAGGCTTTGGCAAGGATAGAAGACTATCTAAGTGGGTTGGAAGATGATGATCTTTTAGACCCAGATCCGATAGATGAGCCTGACCTGATAGATGAGCCTGATCCCTCAGAAACCTATGAGGGTGTTGCTCAAGAATTTATTGAAGGTATTGGTTCAGGTATCATCGGCATCGGTGAGGGCGTGCTCGAAACTGCGGCACTTGGTGTTGATCTTATAGCTGACAGTGACCTAGCCACAAGTGTTCGACAGGGCGCACAAGAGTTACGCGATTCTTTAGGCATTGATCCAGAGGGTTTTGCAGGTAAAGGCACAGAAGCTCTGGTTCAGTTTGGTGTGCCGGGTATCGCGGCTATCGGTGCTGTTTCTAAGTTCTCACGATTAGGTAAGCAGGCACGCAACTTTGCAGAGCAACGCAAAGCGGCTTTGTTACAGGCCGACGAAGTAACACAAAATAAACTTTTAAAAGACGCTGCAGAAGGTGCTTTGACAGGTGGACAAAAAGCGGCACTAGGCGCACAGCAAATAGCCGCTATGGGTTTAACAGACGCGGTTGTTGCAACTAATAATCTGACAACCTTTGGTGACTTTTTTGAAGGTGGCCCAACGCAAACAGATCAAACCGAGGGGCTTACTGGTAGAGACGAAGCGTTCCGACGTATTCAAAACAAAGCTAAGTTTGGTTTAGAAAGTCTTGCTTTAGGCGGTGCCATAGGTGGTACGTTTGCCACGGCAGGTCGAGCCTTGGACACCCAGACAGGTCAGGTAATCACACGGGGTGTAGCCAAGGGTGTTACTTACCCGTTTAGAAAAACGGGCGAAGCCTTACAACGTTTAGACGAGAAGATTTTATTAAATCCTGAATCAGTTGGTCTTGTTGGTAGAGGTGTGGCTGGTACCGCTGCTGCATTAAGACCTAGAGGAATGTTGCCGCAAGACGTAGCCACCGTAAAAACTTTGCTAGGTAGTGAGGTCGAAGCTGCTGTGGGTACAACTGGTAGAAGGTTACAGAGACTTACAAAGTTATCGAGACAGCTTGCTAAAGAGTTAGCGAAAAAAGGGAATAATCAAAGCGATCTCACGGCAGAAAAAATAAGAGAGACTGCACTGGAATTTATCTTGGCTCCAAAAAAAGTAATGATACAAACAGCCAAGGGTACAAGAGAGGCTAACCTGGCTACCCTGTCAAAAAGGAAGGGTGAGATTGTATACACTGGCGTAAACAAAGATCTTAAAGAAAAGCTGGATCAGTTTGCTACACCAGAAATGAAAGAACTACTCTATCAAATTAGAAGAGACATTGACTCAATAAGTATTGATATTGGCACTGGGCCAACTGCAAGACGAGTTGCAAGCGCAACAGAAAAAGACCTTAAAAACATGGGTCTATCCGATGTAAAAGGTTTTGATAAAATCCTTAGACAAGAACTAGGTTCTTATATTAGACGTAGCTACAGAATTTTTGAGGAACAGGGTTTCAAGGCATCTGACGAGGCTGTCGCAGCGGCTGTTTCTGGTTACAAGAACTCAAGGAGTGCACGAAACGCGCAGATTAAACAAATTCTCAACCCACGATTAAAAGACTTTGCTGGAACGCAAGAGCAAAAAGAGTCTCAACTTTCGGCTGCTTTAAAGTTTGTTGGTAATCTGGATCGGAAGACTTTAGAAAGCCTACAACGCAGTTTGAAAAAAGAAACAGCAACCGAAGCAGATATCGATCTTGCCGCAAACTTTGCAAAAGATAACTTTATTAAAAAGTGGAATCAAAAAATTCAACAACAGGCAATGGATCGAAAAGAATCAGGCAGGGTGCCTGTTGATAGGCTCAATCTGAAAATCTTGAAACAACGAACTAAAATACAAGACTTTGAACGTGCTTTACTCGGAGAAATAAAAGATCCTGATGAAAGCATTCTTAAAACTGTTGCTGAACTAGCTGAGTTTCGAGCCGCTGACCGGTACTTTGCGTCCTTGAAAAGTATGGCAGATAATCCCAACAATGCTTTGAGTAAATATTTCATAGCACCCGGTCAAACATCGAGCGCAACTAACTTAAAAACTTTAGGCGATGACTTTGGTGCTCTCAAAGGTTATCAAGTGCCCGAACGAATTTACAATGACTTAACGAGAAAGGTAGTTGGCAAAGAGGATGGTCTTACTGGCTTGGTTCAAAGCGCATATTACGGTGCTTTGCGGCTAAAAGGTTTTTCTCAGTACAGTAAAACTGTATTGTCACCAATCACTCAAGTCCGAAACGTTACAACAGCATCTGCCTTTGCTCTTGCACAAGGCAACATAGGTTCAGGTGCAAATCTTTTTGATTCGATGGGTCTGGTGTATCGACAGATAATGAAGAACGGCGACGAGGGTGTCGATGATGCTCTCAAGGAACTTGTGGAACTGGGTGTTATAAACAACCAAGCACAGTTAAAAGAATCTTTGGAACTATTGAAGGGCACTTACGGCAGACCGGGAGCCACAAGTACCAACAGTTTTGGTGAGCTAGGGCAGGACTACGGAGAAAGTGGCCTGACCATGTTCTTTAAAAACTCTCTGCAAAAAACGGGAGTGGGACGGGCTGCAAAAGGTGCACAAGATTTGTACCAAGGCGGCGATGATCTTTGGAAGATTTACAACTTTCAGTTTGAACAAAACAAAATATTAAATGTTTTGCAAAGAAGTGGGAACACCGTTGACGAACAAGTTGAGGCACTGGCACAGCTACGACAAATGCGTCTGCGGGATGTTGATCCAACAGTCATAAGAAATCAAATAAAGAGTGAGGGTCTTATACAGTCTATCAAAAAGGAAGCCGCAGAGGTTGTCCGAAACACTGTGCCTAACTATTCCTTGGCACCAACCTTTATTAAAGATCTTCGTCGCCTACCTGTTGGTAACTTTATCGCGTTCCCATACGAGATATATCGCACAGGAATAAACACGATTGGTCGTGCGCTGGATGAGATGGCATCTACTAATGCCGAGATACAAAAGATTGGGCTAAGACGCATGACAGGTGCCACAGGCACCTTCGCTGCTCTTCCCGCCGCCACCGCATCACTTGCTTATGAAGCATCTGGTGTATCAGAAGATGAAATGAAAGCCTTTCAACGTAGCTTCGCTGCCCCGTTTGAAAAGAATGCTGTCCTGTTGCCGACTGGTAGAACTGCCGAGGGTTTGCCTACTTATGTGAACTTTAGCTACAGTAACCCATATGACCAACTGGCTAGAGTCGCTCGTGGTGCACTTAACATGGCAGACACTCAAAGAGAGCTTGGTAAAAGCGGTGCAGAAATAGCAACGATGGCTGGTTTAGAAGGTTTGAAAGAGACTTTCTTACCTTTCTTTGGCACATCCATAATTACCGATAAAGCCTTGGACATTACAGTACGCGGAGGCCGTACTTCATTAGGTGCTCGTGTTTTCCAAGACGGTGACGATGCTGGTACAAAAGTAGCCAAGTCGTTTACGCATTTTGCGGATGGCCTGTTACCCAGCTTCATACCAGTTCAAGTTCGAGGCGGTAGGTTTGAAGCAGCTAGGTTTGCTCGTGGTGTGTTTGGAACACCGGAAGGAAACAAGTTATTTTTTGGCGTAACTTCGATTGACAATCAGAAGAACGAACGTGACTTATCTGAAGAAGTTGCACGCGCAATTACAGGCTTTACCGAACGGGAGCCTAACATCGACAATCTATTTAGATACAAAGCGGCAGACTTTCAAAGAGCGACAAGAAATGCGCCTGCGCTATTTACCACTGTTGCCGCAAGACCAACGTCTAGTGCACAGGATATATTCGAAGCCTATGTTGCTGCCGATGAATCCAAATACCGTGCTCACAATGAAATGTTTCAAACAATAGAAGATCTGAGAACGTTGGGTTTTGATGATGGTGAAATAGATGAACGGTTTTCAGACCAAGGCTTGGGCGCAACTTTCAGAGATGTGCAAGCTGGAGAATATGTGCCATATGAAATGAGTCGTGCCGCAGAAGAAAGAGCGATAGACGCAGGTAACGAAGACAAACTAGATTTTGATCGTTTTAATGCTTACTACGAAAGTAGAGCAGGTATCCCCTTTGCCGCCGATAATATCGAAGAAATTGAGCCAGATTTGATTCCAGAGCTACCTCTCACGTCCCCTGGAGCACCGGCTGTCGCACCCCTGCCCACCGCTACAGCACCACAGGCATCGTTACAAACGCCTCAAACTACGCAAATCCCTCAAGTTACGGCTGATACGCGATTCTTCATGCCCGGCACACAGCAGGGCATCTTCTCTCAAAGTCGAGGCATACCCTTCTCGACGATTCAGGAATCAGCACAGGCACGGGGCACGACTCCCGAACAACTGATTCAAACTTCCGGCTTGCAACGAGTAGACGCGGAGCTTCTCGGTAGCAACCCGATTGAACAAGCGCGGAACTTGGAACTTGCACAGAGGACACGGCGAGGTGTTTGAGGTTGCAGCAATCATCTGCCAACTTAGCACGCAAGGCGTAACACAATCATACATGGATGGTCAGTCGAATGTTCTTGTTCGTCGTTGCACATTCAAATGTCAGGACAAGTCTTCTAAAACACATCAAATCTATTATGATGATCGGTGTCCCAAGTATATTTATAAACACACACGTTCTTTGTATTATGGATAGGTCATGTCACAAGATTGGTCACAGTTTAAAAACTTCTCGATAGAAGAGTTTCGTTGTCAGCATAGCGGCGATGACGGTATGGATCTCAATTTTGTCGCAAAGGTACAGAAACTTCGCACAGCTTTTGGTGCGGGTCTGACAATCAGTAGCGGATACCGCAGTCCCGAACATCCCATCGAAGCTAAGAAAGCAACCGGCCCTGGTTCTCACGCATCAGGTCGTGCCTGTGACATCAGGATATATGGGCAGGATGCGCTTGATCTTCTGCACTTGGCTCTTGATTCTGGGGACTTCACCGGCATCGGAGTACAGCAGGCCGGGGATCGTAGCCGTAGGTTCATCCATCTTGATGACTTGGATAATCAAAGCCGCCCGACAATCTGGTCTTACTAATGATGAACACAGTCAAAGAGTTTGAAGCCTACGCAAGTGTGATTAGAACAGAGCAAATGCCCCTTGCTGAAGTTATAGAACTCTTTCGGGAACAGCCAAAATTTGCTGAGTGGTATAAGCAAAAATACTTTAGCCCACAGGAACAAACTTCCCGGTCTGAATTAGAATAGAACGGTTCTCCATGTGAGACTGTTCGACATCATCCTTGCTTTGTCCGAAGTATCTGACAGCAAGATAGTTGTCGCACATGGCTTTGTTTATGTCTTCGTCGTTCACGATTACTGTGCCCAGCACCCGCCCGAACTTGCCGCGTGAGTCTTTCAACTCTGTCCTGATCACAACATCGCCCTGACTGATAGCGTCTTCGAGGAACTTCGTAGCTAGTTTGCCTCGTGCCTTCTCATCAAGATCACGGGTTCGAGACTCCGGTGTATCGATGCCGTACAGCCTGACCCGCGACTTGTACATAACAGAGAAGCCAAGGTCGAGCACAACATCAATAGTGTCACCATCTACCACACGCTCTACGGTACACGCATACTCATACATTACTTCTTCTCCAACTTAGCCGGAAAGTGTTTTACCAGGGGAGTGCATGTTGCAAACAAAAACTCTTCTGGTTCTTTCGGAAGCGCATTGAACTGTTCTGCCTCTTTGAAACACTCAGTTCGAGTCAGCCCCATCATTGCTTCATCTATTGTATAGATGTTTGAGGGCGGTATAACCTGTAAAAAGTAAATCAAAATGTATTGCATCAATCTATCTCACCCCAGTTGTCGCCTACAGCCTTGTCCACTTTGAACGGCACCCGTGTTTCAATACAGTTTTCCATCGTATCC
>VMHT01169043.1_pt1 | contig 37098 bp, 30 predicted proteins | sample 4693611 | NCBI WGS metagenome assembly VMHT01 (sample SAMN12280063, study PRJNA550983) | marine metagenome | isolation source: seawater sampled from same location over 5 years 0.02-0.2 micron viral filtrate | place: USA: collected off the coast of southern California halfway between the port... ...
ATTGTATGCCCTAGATGCACCTCCACCACCGCCACCGCCTGTATTAGCTGTAGCGTGTGCTGGATGTGAACCAGATGTATATGTAACACCATTAGCTCCACCACCTTCTCCTGCTGGATTAAGTTGACCGTCACCACCTGCACCACCGCCACCACCACGAACAACAGAGCTTCCTGTAATAGTTGATGCTAAACCGTCACCACCAGCTGATTGACCGTCAGTGTTACCAGCTTCTCCAGCACCACCTCCGCCACCACCTCTATAAGGGCTACCACTTTCTGTACTTCCACCAGCATATCCATGCACCACTGGACTTGTTAAAGCAGCTCCACCAGAGCTATTTACTGGTGTACCTCCACCACCACCAGAACCACCTGTTCCAGCTGCTACATTATTATAACCACCACCAGTTCCACCACCTTTAGAAGTAATGTCTATACCTGTAGCTGCGTGTTTAAAAAATGAATCTGAACCAGATTGATGGTTGGTAGATGTACCGCCTGCACCAACACTTACTGAATAAGCTGTTCCTGCTTGTATAGTAGTTAAAGTTGACTCTGAAGATTGACCTCCACCAGAAGTTTCATTATTCCAAGAACTTCTATAGCCACCTGCACCACCTCCACCACCATTTGCTAAGTTTGTTTCTCCATTACCACCAGTTCCACCACCTGCAATAATAAGGTAATCAACTCTAGTTAAAACTTCATTTGCTAATTGTACCCAAGAACTACCGTCATAATATTCTGGACTTGAAGTGGTAGTGTTATATATCATATCACCAGCTACTGATGTAAGTGCATCTCTTTGAGTTGTGGTATAAGACTTTAGCCTTAGTGCGTCATCAATAGAAACATTGTTTCCGTTATACTTACCTATAGAGTTGGTTTCGAGTGTAGACATTATAAATCATTCCACGCTGAGCCATTATAAAATTGAACTTTACTATCTGTAGTGTTGTATATCATATCCCCAGCAGCACTAGTCAAAGCATCTCTCTGTGTAGTTGTATAGGATTTCAGATTTAAAGAACATTGCATCGCTACATTGTTACCAGAGCTTTTAGATATTGTGTTTACTTTTAGAGTTGCCATTACATTATCACCAGTGTTCCATTATTAGTTATTGTTCCAGTAATAGTTACTGGTCCAGCCATTACTTGTCCTTCACCAGAAGGTATTGTATAAGTAGCAGCTTGTGTCTGATTGTGTCTTACAGTTCCAGAGTTAGTTGTAAAAGCCATACCGCTTACATCTTGTGTAGCGACTTCTGTTCCTGCGACATCGTATCTAATTTTATCTTCATCAGATGATTCTTCTACTTGTATTTTTGTATCGCTATCAGCGTCTACAATTGCTGTACTATCTGTAGCTGATACTGCAAAGTCTAAAGTTCCATCGCTGTCTTGATAAGTAACGGTAACATTTGTTTCAGTATTACCACTTACCATAGCTCCAATAATGTCTTGGATTTGTTCAGTAGTATTTCCAACTACTTGCCAAGCAGAGCCATCGTAAATCTTAATCTTATCTTCTGAAGAGTTGTATATCATCTCACCTTCGGTTGTACCAGAAGGGTCTGATGAGTGTATAGGTAGTAAGATAGTATCAGAGTTACTAAACTCTGCTAGACCATCTGTGTCTCCACCAGTTCTTGTTACATGTAATAATCTATGTGTTGCCATTGTTATTCCTTTGGATTGTCATCCTTAACTTGTTTAATTGCAAGAAACCAAGTTCCTGTCTTAGCATCTTCGCCAAACTTACCATCTTCAATATCGTGCCATAATTTATCTAACTGCACAGCTATATCTCCATATCCAAATCTTCTTGTATATAATAATTCTTCTTCTGCGTTTTCAAATTCTCTCATTATGTTTCACCTAGTTTATAGAAAAATACAGCTGTTGGAACATAATCATTTGAGCCAACTAATGTAGCATTTCCTTCATCAAAAAATCTAAATTTAACTTTATCATTTGAAGTATCTTGTATATCTAATATTGTTTCTATATGAATATTAGCAGTGTCATAGTTGTGTTGACCTTGACCTTCCATTGAAGCTATATTATCCCAAGTAGAGCCATTATCATTTGTTGTGTAAATATAACAATATCCACCAGCATATCCACTAAATCTCACCATAGCTGTAAATTTTACTATATACTTTCCTGTGCTTGGAAAGGTAAATACACCACTAGATACTGACATACCAGTGCCTTTAGGAGTAGATGTAGCTAATAATAATCCAGCTGTTGGTTTTGCCCAAGTTGTTATTGGGTTAGCTGAAGCTGTTAGATTAGTACTGTTAATGAAATAATCTGCTTCTGTAATACCTTGTGTAATACCAGATACATCTACGCCATCTACATTACCATCTTTTATTAATACACCATCTACGGTAACACCATTTCCAGATGATGACTCTAATACGCTATCTACTTTTATTTGACTAACCATTATTCACTCCACTCTGGTACTAAACCAAAATTGTGTTCTGATTCTTTTTTGGATTGCCAAGCATCTTTGACTTCTTGTGTCCAATGCTCACTAGCTAAATCTTGTATCTCTTGGCTTTCTCCAGATACATCCATATCTGGTGTATAGACAATTTTGTGTCCATTTTCATCTGTTGTGTTTATATGCTTAAATTCTGATAAAACTTTGTATTCCATTATGCTCCTATAAACCAACCAGATAATATTGCATATCCATTTATGTCGTGTCTTACTTGTAAAAAACCTGTAGAGCCATCATCCCTCATACCTTGTACTATTGCATCAGAGCTATTAGAACCTGTTTGAATCATTGTTGTAAAGTTATTATAAGTTGATGTGTTATATCTTACTCTATGTCCATATCCCCCAATATTACTTACACTTTGATTTGTTGAACTACTTGTTGCAGGTAAAGTTAATTTATAAATTTGAAATGTGTTGGAAGTTCCTATATTTGAATTATTAATTTGCGGTAGCCACCATTGATACCAGTTACCTATTTTTATATAATTTCCAGTTATATTTGTTGTTTCCCAACCAGAGCTTCCTGTATGACTTAGGTTATCTTCCCAATGTATAGTAGAAGTCCAAGTACCAGATATAGGTGTAATATTACTATCTTTAATTAACATACCATCAATGGTCACACCAGAACCAGATGTTTTTTCTGTTATGGTATCAGTATTAACAGCGTTATCTTTAATTAATACTCCATCAACAGTTACACCACTACCTGTGGTTGATTCGTTAATTGTATCTACTTGAACTGTACTCATTCTGTTCCTTCTGGTTTAAAGAAATAGTTTTCTGGGTCGTATTGACTATTGACATACTCCTCCAGAGTTTTCTCTATTTCATTGTAATCTAAATCTTTCATATTTTCCTTTTTATAAAACTACTAAACTTCCTTGAACATCTACGGTACCTTGTATATCCAATGGACCAGCTGCAACAGTTCCTTCTGTTGAAGCAATTGTAAATGTTTCTGATGCGTGCATAGCTAAGTTATGTGTAAAGAAACCACCCCTAGCAGCCATAGAAACATTATTGTCTATTGTTACTCTTTCTTGACCACCGGTATCTGCTCTAATTATATCTTCATCAGAACCTTCTTCTACTTGAATTTTGGTATCACTATCAGCATCAGTAATAGAGTTAGAACTTAATGAACCTAGTGCTGTATCTACATAAGCTGTAGTAGCAACTTTAGTTGAATTATCACTTTGGTTTTGAGTCTTAGCTTTTAAGTCACCTTCTGTAACTGTTAAGTTAGCAGCCGCAGAACCATCTGTTGCAGTTGTACCTACAACAAAAGAATCTGTTGACTCGTCCCATATAATTGCTGCATTATCTCCAGTAGAACCTCTTTCGATAATCATTCCAGCATCTGTGGTTAATGAACCACCATCAGCGTTTAATTCAAATAAAGTATCCGTAATTTTTAATTCGTTAGCTTGTGTAGTTGTTCCAGTAACAGTTAAGTTAGTTACTGTTACACCAGAACTTGTAGCTGTTATAACATCTGTTCCACCAGCTTTAATATGTACAGTATCATTGTCAGTAGTTCTCTCTACTTCAATTTTTGTATCACCATCATCATCTGCATAAGATGTCAATGTTTGTGTGGTTCCGGTCATATTAATTGGGTCTGATGAACCTCCTGCAAGTGTTACTGGTAAAGCACCACCTGTTGCAGCAGAACTTAAAACTATATTGTCTGTTGTACCATCGAAGTCTGTAAATGGCATTGTTCCACCACCACCACCACCTGAAGAAGTAAATGTAATACTATCCGCACTAGCATCTGTTGTAAGTGTCATTCCTGTACCAGCTACAAGAGTTAAAGTATCAGTAGCTGCGTCAGCTACAACATTTGATTGTCCAGAAACTGCTAAGGTTGAAAAAGCATTTGCTGCACCACCAGTTGCTGCAAGAGTAAGAGTTCCAGCTGCATCATCATAAGTTTTTGTAATGTTTGCACCAGCAACTACTACATTGGCTGCGAAGTCTTCTACTTGTTCTTGAGTAAGTTGTGTGTTTGTATCTGCAGAAGCGATTGTTATAGAATCTCCAGAAGCATCTGTTGTAAGAGTTATATTGCTTCCTGCTACAAATGTTAAAGTATCAGTTGCTCCATCAGCAACTATATCAGACTGTCCCGATACGGATATAGTCTTAAATGCTTCAGATACAGAACCACCCCCAGTGACAGATAAATCGATAGTTCCATCACTATCTTGATAATCAACTGTAATATTGCTTTCGGTATTTCCACTGAACATAGCTCCAACTATGTCTTGTACTGCTTCAGTATTAAGAGCAAATGTTACTTCATCTGTACCACCTACAGAAGTATCTATTCCAGAACCACCAGTAAGCGTTAATGTATTAGCATCTGCTACAACTTGATTAGAACCACTATCAGCAGCTATTGTAAAGTTTGACATAGTACCTGCACCAGAAGCAGAGTTTAAGTCAGATACAGCTATTTTCTTTAAAGAAGTTGTTGAGTGGTCATAAATAAGTACAAAGTCATTTGTAGTGTCTACTGTTCCTGAATAAGCAGATTGTCCAGATATTACATTAGCATTAACCATTCCTGTTTCAACAGCAGCTGATTGAATTGTTGCAGTACCAGTTACATCACCAGCACCAGTAAATGAAGCAGATGTCCAAACAACATCTCCTGTCATTCCTATTGTTCTACCTGTTGCTAAGGCTGTTGCAGTGTCTGCATTACCTGTTACAGCACCTGTAACATTACCTTCTAAGTTTGCAACTAATGTGCCTGTTGATATTGTTAAGTTGCCTGTACTTGCACCTGTAAATGAACCTGTACCAACTATAAATTTGTCAGCACTTTCATCCCATCCTATGAATGCATTATCAGAGGAACCCCTTTCAATTACTATACCTGCATCATTAGCTGGTGAACCAGAAGTACCATTTCCAAGTTCTATTAGTGAATCACTAACAACTGTATTAGTTGTATCAATTGTTGTTGTAGTTCCATTTACTGTTAAGTCTCCAGTGATTGTTGCATTACCAGCAACTTCTAATCCAGTACCATTTAATAATTGGAAAGTGTCAGACTTTAATCTTGCAGTAATAACATTTGAACCTGCTTTAACATTTGCAAATTCAATAAGACCATCTTCAGAACCAGCAGAAGCATCTTGTATTTTACCTGTTATTTTTGCATATACAGTAGAAGCTCCACCATCGTCATCACCTTTAAATTTAATTTGACCTAAGTAGTCTGCATCAGCTGGTGAAGAGCTGTCTCTCACAAAGTTAAATATAGGTCCAGCAGATGAGCCTGCATCAGTTGAAGTAAGTGTTACATCACCAGAAGTACTAATGTTACCTGTGCCTGTAATATCATTTGAATTTAAATCTAAGTTACCACCAAGTTGTGGAGATGTATCTTCTACAACATTATTTATAGATACTGCTTGAGCATCGCTGTCTGAGTATTGAGTAATTGTTGTAGCAATTACTCCAGAGCCAGAAAGAGTTATTCCCGTTCCAGCTGAAAGATAAGACTGTACATCGGCATCACCATAAGCTGAACCAAATACTGTAATTGTTCCACCCATACCAGAGTGTGAAGAACAGTAGTAATAAAGAATATCTGGAGTAGCAGCATTAACTGTAAATTCTATGTAAGCACCAGATTGTCCTTGTGAACCACTAGCAGTTCTACCAGTTGTATAAGCTGTACCTTCGCTTGTTTCTGATAATACAAATGGATGAGAAGCTACTGAGCTATCAGATAAATCAAATCTATGAACAACTCCCGGTCTAAATGATATTGTTGCTTGTGATTGTCCATCTATTACAAACTTACCACCAGCTACAGTTACAACATATTCAACAATTACTGTATTGTTTTCTAAGTTAATAGTTTTATTTGTAAGTGTTTGAGAGTCATCTAAATCTACAAGTGTTGCATCAGATACTGCTGTTTGAAACTCTGCAAGGGTACCTGATAATGTGTTATCTGTTAAATCTATAGATTTATTTGTTAAAGTATCTGTAGAACTTTCTGTAACAACTGTAGAGTCTATAGCAAATGTAATAGCATTACCAGAACCAGATGTATCAATACCTGTTCCACCAGTAAATGTAAGTGTTTCGCTATCTAAATCTATTGATAATGCACCACCACTATCACCTTGAAAATCTAAATCTTGTGCGGTAACTTGACTATCTACATATGCTTTTACAGATTGCTGTGTAGGAACTTTAACTGCTGAGTCAGAAGACATGTTATCTTCATCAACTAAGAAATCTATATTTCCTATTTGAACTGCATTTGCTTGTATTGTCGCGGTTCCAGTTACATCTCCAGAACCATCAAAAGAAGCAGATGTCCAAACAACATCTCCTGTCATTCCAATTGTTCTGCCTGTAGCTAAAGCAGTTGCAGTCGCAGCGTTACCTGTTGTAGAACCAGAACTTCCAGTAACATTACCAGTAACATTACCAGTTACATTTCCTTCTATGTTTGCTACTAATGTTGCTGTGTTGTAAGTTCCAGCAGAGGTATCTACAGTGCCTGTTGGTTCTGTAGTTAATCCATCAAATAATTTAAATTTATTAATACCACTAGCATCCCAATGTAAACCAACATATTTAGTTGTAGAAGATTGTACAATTTTTCCGTAAAAACCAATATCAGTAGAGTTACCAGTATTATCTTTAGCAAACTTGAACATTCCATCACCGACAGCAACAGTGGTAGAGTCAACAGTAGTTGTAGTACCCTCAACTGTTAAGTTGCCAGTTATAGTTGCATTACCTGCAACGCTAATATTTGTTGATGTTATGTCGTCTGATGTAAGAGTTCCATCAACACTTACATTGTTAAAAGTTACATTATCAGAAGTTCCTACTGCTTGTCCAATAGATATAGCTCCAGTACCATTGTTATAAGTAACTCCAGTACCACCAGATAAACTTGCAAGTGTTATAAATGCAGAGTTTGTATTAGAGTAATTAGCTAAATCATTATCAACAACAAAATCTATATTTCCATCAGTGTCATCATAAGATACAGTTATTAACGTTTCTGTTCCGTCTAACATACCTCCAACAAAATCTTCTACTTGCTCTTGTGTTAGAGTTGCTGTAATAAATCCAGAAGTACTGTTGTCATAATTTGCTAAGTCATTATCTACAACAAAATCTATGTTGCCGTCAGTATCGTCATAAGATACAGTTATCAGAGTTTCTGTACCATCGAGCATTCCACCAACAAAGTCTTCAACCTGTTCTTGTGTTAATTGAGTATTTGTATCAGTAGCATCTAGTGTAAGTGTTCCTGCTGTATCATCATATGTGGCTGTTACATTTGTACCACCTACAATTACACCATTTACAAAATCTTCAACCTGTTCTTGTGTGAGCTGAGTGTTTGTATCAGTAGATGCAATTGTCAAAGTACCTGCAGCATCATCATAAGTTAATGAGACATTAGACCCTGCTGTAAGCAAAGAATCTACTCTATCATCAACTCTTTCATTTAAATCAGTTGTTATTTCACTTAAGTCAGCTGATATTGTTAATTGGTCATTACTATCGTCATAACTGATATCTATACCTGATGTTGCTGAATCAACTAATAGCGTTCCTACTCTGTCGTCTACTCTTTCATTCAAGTCAGTAGTTATTTCTGATAAATCTGCTGTCAAGGTAAATGAATTTGCAGCATCATCGTATGCTACATCTACACCATTTCCTCCAACTACAAAACCAGAACCTATTCTGTCATCTATTCTTTCATTTAAATCAGCAGTAACTTCTGATAGGTCTGCAGTAAATGTTAATGTACCAGCAGTATCATCATAAGCTGTATCTACACCAGCACCACCAACAATAAGAGCATTTACTCTATCATCAACTTTTTCATCTGTATAGTAAAAATTAGAAGAGCCTTCAGTTAAATCATCAGTGGTTAATCCTGATAAGCTAGAGACTGTACCTGTTACATTACCTTCTAAGTTTGCAACTATAGTTCCAGCAGTACCACTGAATACTTCTGCAGCATTTGTTGCATCAGGTATAAAAACAAATTTTCCTGTACTATCATCAAATCCAAAGAAACCTAACTTTGGTGCTGAACCAGTATGGTATCTAAACTCAATACCTCTATCTTTATTATCATCTGACGCTGGTGCAGTATCTCCACCTAATGTAAATATTGGGTCATCAACTGTTACTGTTGTTGAATTTACTGTAGTAGTTGTACCATCAACTTGAAGATTGCCTCCAACTACTAAGTTTCCTGATGTTTGTAAACCTGCAAATGTAGGAGTATCACTTGTTCCTAAACCTAAACCCTCTAGTAAAGCAGCTAATGAAGCATAAGAACCACCTGTACCACCATCATCTAAACCTATAAACTCAGTAGATTGAAGCTCAGCAAAACCAGTGGGGTTACCACTATTATCAAAATTAACTCTTACTGGTGTTTTTTCTGCCATTATTCAGCTACTTCCATATCTACTATTTGATTGCTTCCAGATGAATTTACTACTGTTAATTGTAGTGTACTGTTATCGGATTTCGCTGGCATTAAAACATCTGATGTACTACCTGAACTTAATAGTAAAGGTATACTTCTTGTGCTTACTCCAACAAAACCACCACCACCAGATACTGTATCAGAGGTTGCCACATTAAAGAATTTATTTCTTAAAGGAACACCCTGCGTTACACCTGATGCATTCACTACTGGTACTTTACTAGCCATTGAGAAAGTTTTGGGTATATTATTTGTCACCTTAACTTCATTAGTGGAAGTATCTGTACTAATGGTTACCTTATCTCTTTCACTATCATATCTACTATCTACTGATGTATTGTTCTCTGAATTAAATTTTAAAGCAGCAGAAGTAGCATCTGCAGATAAAGTACTTTGATTTGTAGATTGAACTTGTGTAAAAGCATTTTGATTTAGTTCTCCATCTGTATTTGCATTTATTGTTATAGAATCATTATTAGCATCTACATTAAAAGTAACATTAGAACCTGGTGTAAGTGTTAGTGTATCAGTATTATTGTCTGCTTGTATAGTTGTACCACCAGCAACTATGGTTCTAAATGCTTCGCTACCAGCAGAAGTATTAGTATTTGTAATTGTTATTGTATCTGTAGAAGCATCAGTAGAAATACTTATTCCTGTACCTGCAGATATATTTAATGTATCCCCTGCTTGGTCAGCTACTACATTTGATTGTCCACTTACCGCGAGTGTTTTAAATCCACTTTCCTGTGTAACTGGAGATGACCATGATATGTTACCAGTTCCATCAGTGGTAAGCATTTGACCTGATGCACCAGAGTTACCATTTATTAATAATTTTGAGGAAAGTATATCTAATGCACCATCAGTTGTTATCTGAAGTCTTTCTGTATTATCTACACCAAATATTAATTTTTTACTTGCACTTGTATTGATTACAAATGTACCATCTGAAACAATAGATTGTCCATCTAAAGATAAAGTATGTTCCGAATCTACTAATGCAAGAACTGCATTACTTATTGAGTAACCAAAAGAACCATCGAGAATATGTTCGGCGGCTCCATCGCCTGACATCTGGCCGCTAGATGTGTGTGTTTGTGTGATAGCCATTAACCTACACCAGGTATCTCGCTATCAAAACTCCCTCCTAACTGACCATATATAAAAATCATTCTATTCATTTCTTCCATAACTTCTTTAACTGCTCTATACCAATTTTCGTATTCTTGATGATTTTCATCAAGCCTATCAATCATTAATCCAAAATGCTCTCTTTCTAAATCTTCAATTCTTCTTAGAACATAAGCCATTTTGTAATCATGACTTATAAATCTATAAGGCATATGGAATTCATCTTTCTTTTTTTGATTATCGTCAGACATTATCCCTCCAATGCTTCGATTCTAGCAGTTAAATCTGAATTCTGTGTGCTTAGTTCTTGTATTGCTTTTACTAATGGTGCAATTAAATTTTCTTGAGAATAATTATATTCATCGGATTCTGTGTCGTGGTTTACTAAATTGTACAGTTTACTTGTACCTAATTCAGGAAGCATTTCTTGTGCAATAAAACCAAAAGTATGTTTATCATCTGCTTCAGTGAATTGTTCTGTTACAGTCCCTGTACAGTCTATTAAGACTTCTTCGTCATTCTCATCTACAGATTTTATTTCTGAATTACATTCTTGTGCTGATTCATATATCTGACCACAAATATCACAGGAAAAACCGCTTGACATAGATTTCCAAGTAAATTCTCTAGGTCTTAAATTATTTATAAAATCTAAACCATAATCTATATCTGTAATATTTTCTTTTAATCTTTCATCAGATGTTGAAGACTCAGAAATTCTAAATACAGTAGCCCATCTTCTACTAGAACTTCCTAAGTTTTTACCACCATTAGTACTTGGTTGAAAATTTGAATATACTGTTGATGTACCTGTTCCAACAGTTAAACCAAAGCTACCGCCTGGTTTTAAATATACAAAGCTAGAAGCAAAATCTATAAGTGTTGAGCTGAGCCTATCATAAACTTGTGCTACTGAAGCATAACTAGTAGTTCTCACATAACCAGTACCATTCATATTTCCAAAGTTTTGTAATTCTTGACCTGCTAAGTTTATTGGTCCAGACATACCAAGACCACCATTTCCAATATTAGCTGCGTCTAAAGTAGCAGTACCAGTTAAAGTATTTGCATTAAGTTGCCCAGATACATTAACATTGCTTAAATTTAAAGTACCAATATGTGTATCACTTAAAGCATTGGTTGCAACGCTACCACCATCAACTGCATTATCTTCTATCTTATCGTTGTTAATAGCATCATTAGCAATTCTATCTCTATTTATTGCACCATTTGCTATTTCATTTATAATGTCAGTTGCACCAACACTTAAAGAACTAAAAGCTAAACTACCTGCAGTAACATCTGAAAAATCTAATGTACCACCAGATATTTGGTCAGCAGAAACAGTTCCAGTAAATGTGCCACCTGCAGCACTTAAGTTTCCAGAAAATGTACCTGTAGCAGCACTAAGTGCTCCTGAGAATGTACCACTAGCACCAGTTATATCTCCTCTAAAGTTACCTGTGTTAGCTTCAATAGTACCGTCAGCTTTTATTATCCAACCATCAGAACCTGAAGAGTAGTTACTAGATTTAATAACAGCACTATCAGAAGTATTAGTACCAACAATTATTTCTTGACCAGCAATAGTACCTGCAGTAATTTTACCTGCAGTTAATGTATCTATTTTTGCATCAGTTACAGCTAGGTTTCTTATCTTTGCTTCTGTTATAGCGGCATCAGATATATTTGCAGTAGCTACTAAATTACCATTAGCTGATTGTTCATCTGATGGAGAAGATTCATTACCTGCATTATCTACTGCTGTAAATCTAAAGAAATGTGTAGAGCCATTAGGCATCTGTACTTCACCTACTACAGGTATCTGGTGTTTTATAGAAGCTGAACCAACATTTAATTCACCAACCTTATGTTGTTCTTTGTCATTTGCTGAGGATAAAGAAAAACCTGAAGAAGTTGATGCGTATACATTTAAATGATGTGTATCTCTTTGTAGTGTAAAATTAACAATAGAACCTATAGCATTACCTGAATCATCTTCTGCTCTACCTAAATTATGTATTATCTGAACTCTTAGAGCTCCAGCTGCTATTGTTGCAGCAGGTCCTGGTTTAGATGGAGCATTAGTATCTAAAGCAGTAGTAACAGTTCCAGTCGCTGGTTCTGATGTATTAGCATTTGTTAGTATTGCAATAACTCTTACTTCGTAAGAAGTATTTAACTGTAATCCTTCAATTGTAAAATCATTAGTAGAACTCCAATTTATAAATGAAGATTGATAGTCACCAGTTGTATTAGTTGGTTTCCAATCTATTTGATACTGTAAACCATTTTGAACAGGTGAACCATTATCATATGTAGGTTCTTCCCATTGAACAAATATAATTGCATTATCTCTCCCTAAGTCATCCTGTACTGTTGCAGATGTAAGTTTTAAATCACCTTCAACTAAAGTATCGGGATGCCTAGGTTTTCTTACTCCTGTCTGTCTAGTACCAGATACTACTCCTGTTACAGCAGAGCTAAATCTTAAATCTTCTCCTATACGTTTTTGTAAATCACCAATGTCTAACTGGGTGTTACCAGTTTCCCAAGAAACGTAATCTGATAAATCTATGTACTCCACTCTGTAGGGAGATGTTGAAGCAACTTTTCTAAGGTACACACCATATCCATCTTTGACTGGCCATGTTATTCCTGTAATTCTTATTTTTTCAGGATTAATAATTTGACCACGGTATGCTACTTCAAATAAAGAACTTCTACCATCTTCTATTCTCTTTGCTTCAGTATCTTCAAATCTTATTTCAGGGTCATAAACATATATCATATCTCCAACACTAAAGTCACCTTGTAAGTCATACTCTTCTAATGAAAGTGATAGAGTTTTCTTTACCTTCTTAAATTCATTTAGATAAGCTAGAGCTCTTTCATTTCTTTGAATATTAGGTATATTGTTTTCACCAACAAATTGTATTCTTTCTAAGTCAGCTCCAAATAAATCTTTATAAGGTGTGTTATTATCAAATGCTTCTGCATGGTCAGCTTGTTGTGATGAGCCTTCAGCTTGTGTGAGTAACTCTACACCTGATACATAATCTTCTGCATCAAACTGTGCAGTAATTTGTTCTGGTGTAAGACCAGATATTGCTGGGTCTTCTCCAGATACATCTCTTACAATTATTGCAGGTGGTTCATTTGTTCCATGACCTCCAAACAAAACCTCTTTTTTACCAGCATCTAAAGTTCCATTTGTATTTATTCTATATTCTGTTTCCAACTGTTCAGAAATAGTATTGATTGCTGAATAAACTGACTCAACATAATGTTCCCCATTGTATAAACCTGTAGTAGAAGTAGTTGATAATTCAGAACTAGGAGCAGTAAAGTTAGCAGTATATAATGCAGTTCCCTTTGTTACTCTTAATCCATCAATATAACCTTTAAAGTAATCTGAACCTTGTGAACGACCAATTGAAAATTTTAAAGTTCCATCTCTTGTATTTCTTGTTATAGCTTTTGGAGATGTAAACTCAGAAACTTTTGTACCATTTTTAAAAGTTCTAAATACATTACCTTTTCTTGTAATAGCAAAATGATTCCATTGACCATAGTTAATTGTTCCCATAGATTTACCATCTGCAATATCCCAGATAGTTGTATCGGTACCACTTGATATCGTGCTTTGTGAGAGAGATGAACGCATATAAACTTTAGATGTTCCTGCTCCATCTTCGTTAAGACCAATTATAAATGCAGGTGTTTGCCCATCAGGATTAGCTGCAAAAACAGCTCCATGATTAGTAGCACTTCTAGGTGCTTCAACTACATCTGCGCCATGATAAAACTTTTCATTTGGTTGCCAAAATTTAGAATAATACTTTTGATAGAGTGGGTCATTTTCATAGAAGGTTGTACTACCAGGTTCAGTAGCGTATATAGACCTGTTACCTGTGTAATAATCTGGAACATCTGTACTTAAGTTTGCAATTAATGCAGAACTTGCTCCTGTATGAAAGTCTACAGATGGTGTAAAAAATACTTGTTGTTCGTCTGATGCTACAGTTCTACTTGTAGAATTTCTAGCACCAATTGAACCATCTAAACCAAAATCTACATTTTTTTTATTTTCAAAATATTCAACTGGTATTGTTGCACCTTGATACCAATCAGGTTGTGTTATTGGATTGATAGTTGTTGGAAATGTTCTTGAACCTGCTGTACCCACCAACTCATCTATATCATTATTTCTTCTATCTATCTGTGGTTTTACCCAAAAGTAAGTTCCATCTTTTCCAACAGAAGCTAACCACATTAGTGCATATGCAGCATTATTATATGCTGTTAAGTTAGCAGTAGCTGTTACTGAAGTGCCATCAACTAATTTATATCTGTCTACAAAAAATGAATGTTCAAATCCAGCTTGTCCTTGATGAAAACATATAGCAACCATGAGGTCATAGTGTTTTTGTGCAAGTGTATTGTCATAAGGGAAAGCATCTTTATGGGAATTAAATACAGACTTAACTTTTGTTTCTACTGCAGATAATTTATCTTGTAGTAATTGGTCAGCTAATGTCGCAGAAAATACTTTAGTAGAATTAGTTGAATCGTTACCTGTATATTTTAATTTAATAGAAGCATTAGTAACTTGATTGCCAGCCTCATTTTTAAAGAAACCACCAGTGCTGTTTGTAGCATTAGCATCATTAAATTCTGCAGGAAATATAAATGTTGTTCCGCCAATATCTATACCTGTATTGTAAACCTTATTAAATAAAGTATCTTTACCAGGAACACCATCAAGAGTTGTTCCGTAACCAATAGTTAAAGTACCTCTTATCTGTCCATGATAATTTGGGTCATATGGAACACGACCATAAAAGTCACTTATGTAATTAGTTGTTGCATTTGATGGTTTAGGGTCATTATCTAAATACTGTAAACCTACTGCAGAAAATAAAGGATATCCATCATCATAAACAAATGGTATATATTTTTCAGCTGATTTTATTTTGGTTAAACCAGAAGAAGATAAAGAAGCGTTAGCTAAATCAAACTGTGGCATATCACGGACTCAACCTGTATTCCCACCATTCAATAGTGAAATCTCTATCATCTAAATTTAAATCATTATTGTAATCTATTTGTACGTGGTCTGATGCTCCAGTTAATTCTAGAGAAGAACCACCAAATTTATTTTGGTCGGTTGATATCTGTGCATTATCAAAAAATGTTAAAGTTTGTCCTAAGGCAGAAGCGTCAGTAGTTGTTGTTGCTCCGTCACTACCATTAAAGTTTAATAAAAGAGTTGTATCTTCTTTAGATGGGTCAGTAATTGTTCCTGCTCTAATAGCTCTTTGTTTACCTTCATCACCTTCTCTCAATATTCCAAATGGTTTACCACTTGAGTTATCGAGAACAAAAGATAAAGTCTTTTCGTTATAAGTTCTTTTAGAAGATAAGCCACCTTTTTCAGCTATAGGTAATCCTCTTGTCTCACTATCACCTAAGTAAGCAATTAAACCTGTACCTTCAACTTCTACTGTTTCGTCTTGAATTGCTAATTCTGTAATAATTCCTACATACTCAGCACTTGACAACATACTTGAATCATCAAGTTCATCTTCTGAGACACGGGCAGGCATTATAACAATATGCTCCCATGGTTCAATAGAGTTCACTATTGAGTTAGGTACTAAATCTATATTTAAAGAAACATTAAATGTTCCAGGTGCCATAAGTTTTTCTGTTACACTCATGCTTTCACCACCTTACAATACTCAGATACATTGTCTAGATATTGGTCTCTGACACTATCACCAGTATCTGCGCTATTCAAACTTCCATTTGCTTGATAATATTCATAACCAATAAATGTTTTAAATTGAGTACCACCTGTTGTTGGATAAATCATACCTCTTACTAAATCCTCAGTGAATGCAGTTGGTGAACCTAATAACCATTTGTTACCATCAGTATCTACAGCACCTGCTTTTATATAACCTGTATCTGTAGCTGCATCAACACTTGGGTCTTCACTTAAACTAAAGTTTAATCTAGATGTTTTTGGTGATTGATTAAATATTATAGAAGCATGATGTGCTCCTCTTCTTAAAGAAATGTCCATAGTTAATCTATCTTGTCCACTAGCTTGGTAGTTGGATGTACATCTTATAATTCCAAGCTCTGGTGTATTCCTTAGTATTTGTATTGTTTTCCATCCTCTGTATTCTGTTGCAAGTTGATTGCTTCCTGATGGAGTACCACGACTTACAGCCCATTCTTGTTCTGAACCATAACTAGTTGTATCCCACATTTGTGTAGTAATTCTTGATTGTGCAGTTGACGAACCTATTGTTATCTTTAATAATCCATTTTCAATTACAGCATTTGCAGATGTATTAGGTGAATTTAGACCATTCCTAATTTTAGAATCAGTTGTTATTCTTACTGCACCTTTATAAAAATCTTCAGGGTTAACATGATATTGAGCATTCTTTCCTCTTAAATTATTATCACGTTTTATTCTCATTGTAATTGTGTCAGTACCAGTAGTAGTAGTTAAATCACCAGCAACCCTAGTACCATCTGTTGGGTCGCTCTCATGAAAATAATTAAAATGATTTCCAGGAGGAGAGTGAAATTGATTACTTGTAGATGTTATTGAATGCGCATTATCAAGAAGTTTTCCTGTCATAACCGATTCTTTAACAACCTCTCCTACTTTGCCTAAGTATTCCATATCTATTGAGTAGTTAAAACCACCCATAGAATATCTAGCAATATCTACTGAACTGTCTGTTACATAAACAAAACCATCAAAAGAAGAATCACCATCATACCTAAAAGGTACATACATTCCTGATTGAGCCATAGAAACTAATTCATCTCTTATAAATTTAAGTGTAGCTAAATCTGTTTCAGCTATCTTTCCAGATATTCTTAAATCTCTTGAACCACCACCACCAGAAAAATCTAAAGATGCTGGAGATGTGATATCTAATCTACCAATGTGTACTTGATTTGCCACTAATTTCTCCTCAATCCAGTTCCTGCGGAACCTTCTTTATCTAATTTTCTTAAAGCTTTACTAATTTGTACTGCTGCTTTCCTAGCTGATATAGGGTCAGATGGAACACCAGTAACATTAACATTAAGATTATTTACCACTGTACCAGATTTACCTGTACCTAGAGGTTTTACTAAAAATCCTGAACCTGGTACAAATCTTACTTCTTCAGGTCCATACTCACCTACAAGAGCTCTAGTCATTGGGTCTCCTCTTCCACCATATCTATAACTTGAAACTCTGCCTCCCATACCCATACCAGGTACAGCACCACTCATACTTGCAGCTACCCTAGTAAGAAAATCCATAAAACTTCTAAATACATTTCCAATTGAAGACTCACCACCAGGTATATTTAGTTCATCTCCTGGTGAAAAGAAACCTACACCTCCTTTAGAAATTGGAAGGTCAGGGTTTTGTCCAGGTGTATCTATAACATTAGACCCTTTACCAAATCTTGCATCGAAAAAAGCTTGTTCTTCTTTCATTTGTTCAATAAAGTTTATATCCAATAAGCTATCTTTTATTCTGTTCATATGTTCTTCGATAGCAGGAGTTTGTGAAATTAGATTTGCTACAAGCTGGTCTGTTCCATTTATAATACCTTGGATTGAATCAGTAGTGTCTCCATATACATTATTTAAATTTCCTAATCTAGTTAAGTATTCACCATCGTTAGCAATAGTATCTTCTAGTTTTCCTGTAGAGTCTAACAATCTTAAATCAGCATTTACTTCATTTTCTTTTGCTCTAGTTACACCATCTATTGCCATTGTAAGATTTAAACTGGATAGTTCTAGTTCATCTCTAAGTTTTATATCTTCTTCTCTGAGGCTTATAAGTTGAGGGTCAGTCTCTAATGCATCTTCTTTAATTTTATTTAAATCTTTTTCTGCTTGAGCTAATTCAAGTATTGCTAATTTTCTTTCATCATCAGATAAATCAGTACCTTTCATTCTTGCTAAATCTTCTTCTGCTGCTTGCAATTCTAAATTACTTATGACACCTTTATTTGCCATAGCTCTTAAGTCTTGAATATTTTCTTCTGCTTTTTGAATTGCTAGAAGTTCTTTTGCAGATTTGTTACCACCAGCATTTTTTAATTTATCTTCTAAAGATATTTTTTTACGAAGTATATTAATTTCTTCATTAAGAGTAATGTTGCCTTTAGCTCCTTCTATTTCTAGCTTATTCAACTCTTTCTGATTATTGATAATTCTTTCTGTTAAGGTAGCATTGTTTCTTCTTTCCTGATTTAACTGTTGCTCAGCTTTAATTCTTGCAGCGGCTGCAGATGCTACTCCTCTTTGAGCACTTCTAAAATCAGTTATTAAAGAAAAATCTTCCTGTGCTTGAGATACTGCTCCCCTAAGAGCTTCTACAAATACTCTTTCTAAATTTTGCTGACCATCTTTAATACCCTCAATAACACCTTGTATAAGTGGATGACCTATAAGCTTTCTAGTTTTATCAGAAGGAGAATCTATATCATTATCTTCCATAACTTTTTCAATTGCTTGTTCTACAGATTCAGAGAATACCTCAGCTATATCATCTTGTTTATTAAATATTCCTACAATAAATCCATCAGCTAAACCTTCACTTGCTTTTTCAAACTCAGATGCATTATCTTTAAGCATTTTTGAGGCAGCCTCTGCTAGCTCTGGACCAACTGATTCCATCAATCTACTTTCTAGTCCAGCTGCTAAGCCAGGCATATTGACAAAATCTTGAGCAACTCTAAGAGCTGAAGGACCTATTTCTGATAATTGTTTTGCAACAAGAGGGCTCTGAAGTGCTATCTGACTTATAAGTTTATTAAATACACCAGTCATTTCTAAATTGTGTTCTAAGTTTTCTATAAATTTTTGTGCAGTCATACGTGCTGCTTCAGGCAATTTATCTAGTGTACTAATAGCTCTATTAATTGCACCCTCAAAATTATCATCAATAGTTTGTGCAATATCTCCAAAAGCTAATTCCATTCCTTCTATAGATTCTTCTAAGCTATCTACAGTTCCGCCAGCTTCTTTTGCTTTTTCTCTTATAATATCCATTACCATGCCAGAAGCTTTTGCAAAGTTTTCTTGCTTAGTAGCATCTAGAGTTTGATTTTCTTGCATCAATCCTTGTGTTACTAATAGTTCTTGTTGCCTATTAAGAAATTGACCTTTGGCTTCAAGTAATTTACTAGATTGCTCAACCTCTTGTCCAGACACCATCTGTCCAAGATTTGCTCCTGTGGTCTGTTCAATAACATCTGTGTATAAACCTAAAGTATTTACTACATTTTCTAAATCACTATCTGGAATATTTAAACCTAGATTTTGTAATATAGTATTTTTTTGACTCTTAGTACCGACTTTATTTAAATCTTGCATTAAAGGAAGTAACTCACCAGCTTTTGAAATTCTTTCTATTTGTTTATCAACAGCTCTATCACCAGTACCTCCACTAATTAATTCTTCTAAAACACTGTCAACAGTTGGAAGCCCACCTGATTGAATGTCTGTGACTAATCCTGATAGTCCGCCAAAAATTTTTGATTCTAAATTAGTTGCATCTAAACCTGCATCCTCTGCAAATTTTTCTATATCTTTTTCTAAACCTTTACCACCCTTTTGACCATATAGTAATGTCTGAAGAAGTCCACCAGCATCTCCTCTAGCTTGTGCTTCATTACGTGATATCGCCTTCTCTGTACTAGCAATCATTTCATCTATAGCATCAGTTACTTCTTGAGGAGCTCCTTCATTTTTCTTTAATTCTTTTAAGTCAAGTAACTCTTCAAGTGTTAATTTGTGAGATTCTAGTTCTAATATGCTTTCAGTAATTCCATCAAGCCCATTTGCAAACTCATCCATACTTCTTTTTCTTGCACCAATTCTTTCAAATATAGAAAATATGCCACTTATAGCAGCTGTGGCTACAAGCATAATACCTATAGATTTAGCAAATCCTATAACAGCAGCTGTTGCAGTTCTCGCTGCAATAGAAAGACCAAGCATACCGCCTTTCATACGCTCTGTGAGAACAATAGTTCCCTTACCAGTCTTATTGAATTTCATGATTGCGTTATCCATATTTCTCAAAAACATATCACTATCACTAAAAGCTTTATTAAGTTTAAGGAATCTAAAAGTTGCTATTTTTCCACCACCAGATAATTGCTTTAAAGCTCTAAATGCTTCTTTTGTTCCACCTTGAATTGTTCCAATACCTCTTTGAAATAAAGTAGTTGTTTGAGTAACAGTTCTTTGTGTTTCTTCAAAATGTTTACCTTGAACTTGAGTTGTTTGTGTACCAAATCTACTTAAGAAACTACCAGGAGTAAAAGCTTTTTTACTTTTATCTCTTGCAAATGTGTCCCCAAGATTTTGTGACAGACCACCAGTAAAGAACATACCTCCCATTCCTCTTTGACTTTTGAAAAGTAATCTTTCTTGTTCAGCATTTAAGCTAGAAACACCCATTGTTAATCTAGATATAGCAGCTTCTGCCTCTAAAGTTCCTTGTGCCATTGTTTTAAAAGCTGCTCTTAATCCAAATATGCTTCCACCAATAACAGTAAACACTGTACCTATTCTGCCAATACCTTTAACCCTCTTGTCGAAATCTGTTAAAAATGTTAAGAAATTTGCTAAGCCTTGAACAGCGTTATTAATTGTTGGTAAAAATTGTTCACCGAAAGATATAGCAGATTCATTTACAATATTTTTTAAAATCTTAACTTGAGATGCAACTGTTTCATATCTTCTTTCAGCTTCAGTAAGTAATGCATTATTCTCTTTAAATTCTTGATTAGACATAGCAAGAGCTTCACTAAGTAGCCCACCACCATCTGCTCCTTCAGCTCTACTTAATGCCTGTATTGCTCTTCTAGTTCTAATTTGACCTAAACCAATTTCTTCTAGTATTGCAACAGCATCATCACCTCTGTCTTCTACCTCACCTAAGCCTTCTATAAATCCAGCTAATGCTTGTCCAGGGTCTATTTCAAATAACCCCTTAAATGCTTCTACAGTCATACCAGCAGTCTGTGCTACTATTTGTAATCTTTTACCACCAACACTAGTTAATCTATCTACTACTTGAACTAATCTAATTATCGCAGTTGCACCTGCTTGAGCTGGCTGACCAACTGCTCTTAGAGCCGTAGCAAAAGCAACAGCATCTGTTGCAGCGTTATTAAAATCTGAAGCAATACCTGCAGTAGCAGTTGCTATTTGTGTTGCAGCGGTAACAATTTCTGATTCAGTAGTAGCAAAGTTGTTACCTAATTTTACAATTACAGAAGCTAGATTATCTACTTCACTTGCTGCAAGACCTGTTATTTTTTGAAGCCTTGCTAATGACATTGCTGCATCTTCTGCAGACATATTTGTAGCAACTGTTAGTTTTTGAATTGTGTCTGTAAACTTTACGATGTCTGATGCAGCTATACCTAACTGTCCACCAACTGCTGCTATTTGAGTTAACTCATTAATACCTGCTGGTGAAAATTTTGCTAGAGACCTTAGTTGTAATGCTATATTTGCAAAGGCTGCTTCAGCTTCTTTACCTTCTTGTTTGATGTCTAATGTTTTCTTAACGTTAGCGAATTGTTCTTCGAATCTTACAGCTGCCATACCACCTAAAGCAAAAGCACCAACCATTGCAGCACCAAATGGAGCTATAGATGTTCCTATTGCCTGAGAGAATGCACTACCTGCTTTACCTACACGATTAGACATTAGTTGCATGTTTCTACCAACCTCACGGGTTGCTTGATTCATTGCACCTTTATCAAAGCCTGCTCTAAGCTTTATGTCTATGATTCCAGCAGTATTTGCCATATTATTTACTCTTCACGTTCTTTACAAATTCGTCTAAACTTATAGTATCACGAGGTCTATTTCTTCCTCGTCTTCTATCAAGCTCTTTCTTCCACCAGCCTTTAGGTGGGTTTGCTTCACCTGTTTCATAATCTGGTGTATATTCTTCGCCATTAACAATGGCATTATATTGTGGTAAGTAAAAAGAAGATTTATCTACTGGTAAGTAAGATAATAAAGTCATAAATTTTCTCCAGCTTAGAGATAAAGGGTCATCAACTTTGTAGAATCTTTGAAAGTCAGATTCAACAGGACCCCATCTAAAAAAGATGTCTCTATAGGAGAAACTTATTTTGGGTTATCGTCCTCACTATCTGCTGTCTCTAATTCTTCATTCTGACTAATGCCATACTTTTCGAGTAACCAATTAAGTAGTTCTTCGAGTTGCGGCCAAGTTGCACCTTTTGAAATTAATTCATCAAGTGTATCTTCACCGAGTAATGATTCTAGCCATTCAGGTATTACAGATGTAGGTACTACCCCAGTTTCATCCATATACCTCATTTGTGTTAGAACTACTCTTGCAGGTATTTGTCCTGGTAGAGTATATTTTTTACCAATCATGGTAAATTCTAATTCTTTATTTTCAGACTCTGATATACCTTTATCAAAATCCATATAATTGTCAGCCACACTGACCTCCTAGTTTATCCATTAATTTTTTAGTTAATATCGAATACTTCTGAGTCATTAGTATTATCAACAATTCTAAACAATTCTTGAAACTGTGACACAGATTTTGGTGCGAGCACTTTAAACTCAGTTGCAATAACAACTTTTTGAGGTGCTTTTTGATGAGCCATTGAAAAAGCTCCAACGTTAATTGTACGTGGAATTTGAACATGTCTATCTGCACCTGCTGGTCCATCAACAATTAACAATAATGATTTCTCATCAAAGTCATCTGTTGAAGGAGGACTTATAGCATTGAACCCAGTCTCGTATCCATTTGAACCATCACCAGTTGTGAGAGTTCCACCACCAAGAGCTACTTGTATATTAGCTTGTGAAGCTTGTGCAAGCTCACCAGTTAATCTAACTTCTTGTGCTGTTTTAAATGTAGCGATAGGGTCAATTTCTTCAGCAACCATGATATCTTCAAATGTTTTATCCATTTCAAGAGTCCAGCCGTCTTCAGAATATCCTACGTCAACCCAGCCAGCAGCAGGGGCAGCCCATGCTCCAGCTCCGTCTCCGCCTGGAAATGCTACGTAGTCACCAGATGCGTTACCTGCGTTGCTGATAGCAGCAACGTAGAGTACACCAGTACCGACAATAACTTCAGATATAGTACCGTTTGTTGTATTAGGCATTTAATTATCTCCTGTTATTATTCTTCTTCTACTTCAGTATCTTGCAAGACACTGCCATTTTTAGCAGTCTCTTCTATGTCAACTTCCCACGGAGCATCCTCAGCTTCATTGTCTTCCACTGGGGACTCTGAATCTTCTTCGATAAGTAGAGGATAACTTTTACCAGCTAAGGTCCAAGTTTTTTCCTTTAGTCTTTTCCAATCAGATTCTCCAATCTCAACCACATCATTCTGATTAAACATTATGCCTGTTACAACATCTCTAGCTTGAGATTGCATAAACAAAGCATTCAGTTTAACCTGAAACTTTTTTTCTTTTTTTGCCATAAGTTCTTTCCTTATACCGCTCTATACGTCATAGCTAAAGCGATTGAATACCTACCAAGACCTGTAGAAACTTCTTCAACTCTTGTTGGGAATTGAACAATTTCAAATCCATATATCTTAGCTCTAGTATTACTATCACTTGTAGTTATATAAGTATTAGCATAGTTGAAAGCAGACTGAATCACGGCATTTGCTAAAGACATTGCTGTACTGTAATCAGCAAATGGTTTATCGTTTCCTGAACCACCCCATCTTCCTGCATAACATTCCATTGGAAGTAAAGCATTTTGTATATGAGCGTCACTTCTAGGATTTATTAAAGCACCACCTGCTCTAAATAATACTAAGAAAGGCAAGGAAGAACCACGAGGAAGTCTAGTAGCTACATTAGTTCCTACAATATCTGTTATTGCAGTTTGAGATAAAGCCCACTGACGAGCAATAATTTCTGCATCTGGTGGTACTAATTGACTTTGGTCTTTTGTATTTGCCATATTTAAATATTACACAATGTTTTAGAAATCAGGGGGAGCAAGTCCTATATTGCTATAAAAAGTATCTAAGTATTGTCTTATTGATTCAACTGACCCATCTAATCCCATACCTCTTGAATTAGAATCTTGAGATATAAATCTTATAAATGCTGATTTTATAAATGGACTGGCTTCACATTTTCTTATTATTTGTGATTTTATAATAGCTCTATCATTTGCTCGTTCAAGTCTGTTTATTTCTCTTTGACAATATTTCAACTGTGCAGCTGTTGAATAATTTCTTAAACCAAATTCTTTTTCTTCTCTTTCAATCAATTGGTCAAAGGCGCTAGTAGTTGCTACTACTTGACCTACAGGTCCATCACCAGACCTTCCGCTAGGTGTTAATGTAGTACCAGGTATATCAACTCTTGCTCTTTTCTTTCCACTAACATCTGAAACTGTGTCTGTTATAGGATTTTCAATTCTATTTTCGATTCTTCCAAGTGCTAATTCTGACCTTCTTTTAGTAAGATGAATGGCTCTGTTTATATCCATAGTTCCATCTATCACTGCATTTAAATGCATAGTGTCACTAAATATTTCTAATATATCATCTCTAGCTTTTTCATCGAAAAACACACCAAAAGTATTTCTAGCAGAGGCTTCCGAATCTCTTATTATCTGTTCTCTAACATCTGGATTGTTTATTGATTCTGTATGAAACTGATTACGTGTTCTTCTGACACCACGACTTCTTCTTTTTGATTTATGTATTACAGTATTTAATGCTTCAAACTGTGCACCAGCAAACTCTACAATTAAGTTTATTTCACGAGGTGTCAAATTGTCTACACCACCTGGACCACCACCTGCATACTTAGGATTTATTTTTCTAATGTCTCTTAATAAATTATTAGTTAATCTATTAGCAAAATCAACAATTTCACTATCCCCAAGTTCGTCACCTAAAATACTAAGTCTTTGTCTAAACTGTCTATTAATTTTATCTGATACACTTTGGAATTGTAACTGTCTTCCTATCTTTGCTCTTATAACTTGTTTTTCAAATTTCGGGTCATCTGGTCCAGAAATATTATTAGCTTCCATATCTCTTAATATTTCTACATCTTCCCTTACTCCTGGGTCTTCATAATTAAATCCAGAATCTAAAGAAGTAACATTTTTCTTACTTCTTGCATTAATAATTTGTCCAGGTATAAATGGCTTGCCCTCATCATTAAGAGGTAAATCTGCTTGGTCAAATTGCCTGCTTGTTATTTCATAAGTTATTTCTTTAGTCTTAGGGTCTACATGTTCACGATAATTAAATCCTTGTGGAGGAGGTTCATTGTATTCAAAACCAACAACAAATTCATCTAAGAAATCGTCACTCGGCATAACTTGACCAGTTCTACCCATTTCTTTCTGCATCCTATGAATAGCTTTTTCTTGATTTAAAATACTGTCTTCATCTCTTATAACCTTTTCAAAAGCACGTCTATCATTTATGTTTCTACCTTCATTAGAATAAGCACCAGGCCTTCTTCCTGTTTTGTCAGCCACACCCATTTGATTTAATATTCTACGACCACCAAATATTGCATCGTTTAAAGTATCTGAAGCTAAATCTAATGAACCAGTATCGAAAGCTGTACTTAATACTTTGTTCTTGCTAAGCATTAAATTACCATTTTCAAATATAGGGTTATTAATATTCTTGGCAGATTTTTCATAAAGCTCTTCAAGTATTTGTCTTTCTCTTTTACCTGTTGGACCACTTACACCTCTTGACTTTACAAAGATATCACTTAATGAATTAGAAGCACTAGTGCCTGCCAGACCACCAGAAACGTGACCTACTACATTTTTACCAGATGATACTTCAAGCCCAAAAGCTTTTGCTGCACCAAGAGCACTACGATACATAAACAAGCTTGGTGTATAAGTAAACATATCAGTTCGCTCAGTCAATTTACCCCTTTTATCTGTACCTGGGCCACCATACTCTATTTGATATGAATCTCTAATTGCATCATTTTTTGTTGATTGAGGTGTCTTACCACCAAAAGATACCACATACTCGACTGTAGCTTCCTTACCCTTAGGACTTGTATTAGGTTTTTTTGAGTGTATAGCTGATTGTATCTGTCTTCTATTAGGCACAAAGTTATGTCTCGTTGGATTGTCAGAAAAATTTTGAACAAGATGAGTATCTCTATTTATTGGAGTAGGATTAGGCTTCTGTCTATCGGCTAATGCCTTTTTGTATTTAAGGGAACCAAGATTTTCTCCAGTAACTTTTTTAATTTTTTGTTGAGTTCTTACTCTCTTTTCAGTAACAGTACCCCCAGTAAAATATTTTTTAGAAGTATTAGGACCCTGTATAGGAACATCTTCAAAAATGTCACCACCAAACCTATCTCTACCAGTTTTTTCTTTCCTTTCTAAATTAGGCATTACAAATGATGTAGATGCATACTCACCCTCTTTTACTTGTACATTCCTTACAACATCTTCTCTAACTGTCTTTTCTACTGGAGCACCGTAAATATTTAAATCTGCATTTCTATATCTACTTTTTTTTCTATAAGAACTAGTACCTGTGTAGTTAGCATCGTCACCATGTAGGTATCTCATGACATCTACAGATTTACCTATTTGTAAAACTCCTTCTGGACCCATAACATCTAATTTTTCTTGTAATGACCTAGCAGTTGCTATGGCCATGTTTACATGATTCTGAACTGGACCAGTAAAATCTGGACCCATTTTATCAGCAAGTAACATTGTCTCTGCAATAAACTCTTTTATCTTAGTAACTGTTTCTGTACCACCAGTTGGATTTCCAAAAGCATATTCTGCACCAATTCCTGATTCTCCAACTGCTAAATCAGCAAGAGATTTAGCTTCACTGTTTGTCATAGAAGGTGTATGGCTTCTTTCAAAAGTACCTTGATTACCAGTATTTGGTGCATATAAACTTTCTAAGATTCTTCCATTTTGATGTGGACCAAAACCATGAGTAGATATATTATTAAATGAATTAGGTGAACCCGCTAAAGCATCTGAGCCCATAATATCTACAATATCTTTTCTAGAAAGTAAAGCATCTATATTGTCATCATCAAAAGTAGAAAGTGAAAATGCTGACATTATCTGGTCTTCTTTTCCTAATCTACCTAATGAACCATCTGCATTATTTCTATTAAATCTATGTATAGCATATGGGTCAGGAGCGTTTGATATAGCTATAGCTTGCATACCTTTTTGAATTTTTAAAAAATCTAAAGCTACTTTATTGCCTGTACCTTTTACATAGTCATCAATCTTTTTAGAATCAACTTTGAATTCAGTATATAGTTGATTTCTTATTTTAAAATCTAATCTTCTTAATCTTAATGAAGTAAATCTACCACCTAATACTCTTAACCCTCTACCGCCAAGACCACCACCAGTCGGCATAAAAGAATTTAAAATTCTTGAATATCCAAAAGCAGCTAGTTTATAAACACCACGTCTTGTCAAAGATTTCATTGTTGCTTGCTGAGGATTTACTGCTGCTTTTACATCATTGCTAAATTGTAAAGAATTATATAAACCACCTCTTGCTTTACTTGTACTTACACCAGTTAAAGCACCAACTGTTCCAAGATTGTAAGCAAATGCATAACCTTTATCTTTATAACCAGGAACGTCTCTAAGAGACTTGAACATTCTCCTTCCAGTACTAGCAGACCGAAGGTCAGAAGCAACGTTACCTAAGTAACCCATATTACTCTCTATGTAATAAGCTTAAGGATTTATAATATATACCGCCATCCATTTTTCTTCCCTCGCTTACCGCTTCTATCTCATAATATTTATTGGAGGATGCTTCATATATTCTATCTGATGCTTTAACATCTGTATCACCTGGGAGTACTAAATTAAAACTTCTTACAACAGTATTTCTACCATCTCTGTTTTCTACTTCATTTATTAAAGTAAATCTACATGGAACATTTGAAGATACATTTGCCCAATCATTACTTTCTATTCCTCTTTCGTCTACAGAAGAACCAGAAGTTCTTTGTATGTGAACTTTATCAATAAGTAATCTTCTTGGAAATCTTGCTGGCATTATACAAAGAACTGCCTTCTGAATGGACTAAGTAATGTTAAATCAGCAGCAGTTAATATTGTTGCTGCATTTAATGAAAGTCCACCAGGATAACTAACAGAGTAATCTCCCATTCTTTGACTATCAGATAAAACAAAATTAGACACATCAGAAGTAGATTGTCCTTTGATTTCTCCTGCTTCTTGTTGTGATGCAATTATTAAAGTTGATTCAAGAATTCTAGCAGCAGACCTTTCAGTAACGGATTTAAACTGTATAGGAAGTTTTGGATTATCAGAACCACTTCGTGGATAATATCCTGCGTTATAAACTACAGTAATATTTAGAGGTCTTGCATAAGACCATCTTGTTCCAATTCTTGTTACTCTACCATTAGAATATTTAACAAAATCTTTTGAGTTACCTTCTTCTAATGTAGTGTCATCTTCAGTTATTGATGTTATAGAATTTACTGGTAGATGAGTTAAAAATAAATCTTTAGTTTGGTCACCTGTAAATGTTTCAGTTTGATTAGCTTGTTCGACATCGTAACCTACATATTCAACAATAGCTGCTTGAACTAAAGGAATAATATTGTTTGTTAAATGTGTCTCTAAGTCAGAGGATAAAGCAAACTGTACGTAATTTTCTACGTCAGATGCAGTACAGAAAGCCATTAGTTAGACCTCCTGTTTTACTTATCTTCTTTTTTAACTTTGGCAGCTTTGTTTTCTACTGGTTCCTGAGCTTTAGCTTTTGCTGGCTCTGCCTTAGCAGGAGCTTTTTTAGCAGGAGCTTTCTTTCCCCAACCTTGCTCTTTCAGCCATTCAGTTGGATATTCATGTCCAGCTTTAGCAATTAAATCTGCTTGACTTACGGGTAAGTCTGCAGCAACGCCTTCCCATAACTTTCCATCAGGGAGCTTCCAAATATTCTTTTCTGGTATCGTATACATAATAATTATCCTACCTTACTTCTTACGCTTTTTAGGTTTTTTCTTTTTCTTAGGTTTGTTATAGTTCATGCCGTAGCCCATAGTTCACTCTCCTGTGATTATTCTTCTATTACCTCGTCAGTACTATCCTCAACCTTCTCCTCATCAGAAACTTCTTCTTCCTTAATTAAAAATTGTTCTAATTTTGCCTCAGAATTTTCAAAAAAATCTTTATCTCTTACAACCATACCAAATCTTTCTACTTGGTCTTTTGTGTCTTGTTGGTTTACGTATTTCATAAATTCTCCTAATGGTTTAAAGGGCGAATACAAATCCGCCCTTTTAAAACCAAATGTCTTGTTACATTGCTGTAATAGTACAGAATGCAGTTGGACGATAAATTGCAAATCCTAATCTCATTGTCAATCTGATTGCCAATTGATTCTTTGCAAAGAAATCGCTGTGACTGTCGGAAACAGCTAAGTCAACGCCTTCTCTCATTATTACTTGAGCAGCATCGCCTCCGCCGAATTTACCGACTAACATTGTTCCTTCAGCAATTACTGTTGAAGGTACTACGTTTAATCCCCAAAGTTTTGGAGCAACAGCTTCACCGAATCCACCAGCAACGACAAACAATGGGTTTCTAGAACCGCTTGTTTCTACAGAACTTTCTTCTGTAACAAGGTCGTACCAGTCAGATGGGTGCATAATTATTGCGTCTGGTTCTACGAAAGCATCTTTTCTGATTTCAGTGATTGCTTGATAGACCTGACCGATTTTCCTTAACTTACCTGAATATGAACCAAATGCAAAGGTGTTAATACCTGATTTGTTCAATATACCAGTTAAGTTAGGAGCACTTCCTGAACCGTTGATTAATTGGTTATCCAAGTTCAACTTCATCATTGTTGATAAACGTGAGTTGACATATCCTTGAATACCAGCAACATCAGCTAACAACTCGTCAGTTACAGGCAAGAAAGTAGCCATCTTTCTGATGGATTCTGTTCTTTCTGTAAATGCTAAAGCACCTTCATTAGATGAACTAATGTCAGTAGACTCAGCAACTGCACCAGCGTTGTTGGTGAATGTTGTTTCTTCAAGATATACGTAAGCATTTTGGTTTGTTTGAATTTGGTCAAATAATCCAATAACGCTATCAGGATTTCTTAAAGCGGTCTCCAATATACCAGGAGCTCTTAGGCTCTCTGGTGCATAACCAGTTGTATTTAATGTTGTTTTAAATTCAACATTTGAATCTACACCTTTAACACCATTCTCATTATATGCATTATAAGCTTTTGTTTCTGTGAACATTTCACCAATTGATTTTGGTGAGTTTACTTTTTCTGCATTAGGAATAGCATTTACAGGTGCTGATTCGACTTCCATAGCCTTTTCGTTGTTAACTTTTGCTTCTTCAATTTTTAAATCATCAACAAGTCCTGCAAGTTCTGTGTTGTAACCTTTGATTTTCTCTTTGGCTTCAGCAGTGTACTTGCCGTCTTCTTGTGACTCAAAAGCAGCTTTAAGTTCTTCACGAGAATTAGCTATTTGGTCTTTGAGTTCTTTAATTTTACTCATTAACTTAATCTCCTGTGATTATATTATTCTTCGATTAAGTCAGCTTCCAAGGACTCAGCAATTAATGCTTGTCCTTCAGCCCAGAGTGTATCAGATTCTTCGTCGATTTGAACTTCAGCTTCACCTTCTGCTACTTCTTCTGATTCACCAACAGGTACAGCGTCGGTCTCTGGTTCAACAGATTCCTCTTCTTCCTGTGTTTCCTCTTCTTCAGTAACTTCAGGTTCTATGACTTCAACTTCCTCAGTAGATTCTACTACTGCTTCAGCTTCATCATTTGCATCAACTTCTTCCACAGATTCCTCTTCAACAGATTCTTCTGCTTCTTCGACGGCTTCCTCTAATACTTCTTCATTATCATTTCCGAATTCAGTTATGAATTCATCAACTTCTGCCCAAGCTTCCGTTAAGTCTTCTTGAACAGAGCGTAATGCTTCTGTAGCCTTCATACCTAGTTTCCTCCCGTCCTTAGCACGTAACATCGCAATGGCGTTAGCGCGTGCCATCAAGTTATTAAATGCAGCAAGCACATCTTTAACTTGTTGTGAAAAAGAAACCTTATCTTGAGTCTCTTCTTCAACACTTTCATCTACTTTGTAATATGATTTACCTTCAACTTCAATAATGTTAATTGTCTTGCCAGAAGTTTCTGCTTCAGCTAAAGCTTTAGCAGGGTCTTCATAAATATTTTGTAATGCCTTTTCAGGTTCGGGGTCAAGTAATTGGTCTCTGATATCATTAATATCTTTTGCCAGTTCTTTTACTTTACTTACCCACCAACTTGGAAGTTCAGCATTTTCATCTTTTGGTAGATTCTTTAAAATATCTTTCATGTCTTCAGCGATAGTTCCTAATGCCTGCATGACAGTGTGTTGTGGTGTATGACCTTTTGGCTTATCACCATTCCCTACTGCTTCTTCATATTCATCATGAGTCTTGCATGGCATAAAAACATCTTTTTCATTTACTTTGTGAGTATGAACACCAACTGCACATGAAAGTTTTTTAGACCTTTCCATTGCTTCACCAGGATTATCAAAGACATCCTTGTCTAAAGCAACCTTTACATCATCAGCTGGTTCCAAAGATTCATTTGTTAAATTATCTTTTTCTCCAGATTCCTTTACAAAAGCTTCTACTAAATCATTATTAGATTTAATTGCCATTGTATATGTTTCTTGATTAGCTCCAACTAATACTGGGCTAACTTCGAATACAGTTAAGCTCTTAAGATATCGAGCATCTATTTGCTCGTCATTACCTCTTTCTTTGAACTTACCGTGTTCAGCATCGTTAACTCTATATCCAAAAGACCATTGTTGTAACTCACCCATGTTCTTCACAAGTTTGTAAGCTTCTTGTCCTGAATCTGTATCCATAAAAAATTCACCAACAAATGTAGCTTTATCGCCATCTTCTTTGATAAATCCTTTTCCTATAGGCATATCCCATTTATGAGCCCAAACCATAGGAACCATTCCTGAATCCCATTTTGATTTGATTGCACCAGGTACGACAACATCGCCGTCTGAATCTAGATTATTGAATACAGAAAAAACTGCTGATACTTTTCCTTCAGATTCTTCATCAACCTGAAAGTCTATATTTTTAATTTCTTCTTGCATGCTAAATAAAACTCCTATTGTAATTACAGTTTTATATATTTATATTAAACAGAAGGTGTTGAATTTAGTGTCTTTTCTTTTGTAATATCTTTTATAACAGTTAACTTTGAAATTGGTTGTGTTACTTGCCTGTCAGTCTTTTTATGTTTTCCGTTTTCTAATATTGCCCATACAACCATCGTTGCTGTTTTATCTTGTCCATTTATAGAAGTAACTACTCCGTGAACAGTAGAAGGTGGGTCGGGGTCCTTATTGATTGACCAACTAACAGATTGCCCAACTCTAACACTTGATGCTTTCTCCCCATCCTTTTTAGATGAGAGTGGGTGAGAAGAAGGAAGCAAGTCTTGGTCATAAGGCTTTCTCTTAAATCTACCAGTCCTCAATGCGTGAAGGAACCCGTTAACTCTGGCTACTCCCCACTGTTCAGGTCCTGAAACATTTCCACGAACTGAACCAGGGTTTGTACGATAAGCACCTACACCTCTACGAAACACAGCTATTAAAGTTCTTAAGTTAGCCCTATGCTTAGGATTTTTTTCATTGTGTTCCTTAACCTTATTAGTTAATATTTTTCTGACATTAGCAGAAACCTTTTGTGAAAATATATCATCTAGTATTTCACTTTGTAATTCTAAACTTTTCTTTCTTCTTTCTCTAACAAGTTTTTTTCTTTCAGTAATAATTTTTTTCATAGCAGGAACACCAATGTTAGATACACCGCCCCACTTTATATTTGCTATAGTTCCATTTAATCTTGTATTACCTTGATGTCTTCCCATGTATCGTTCTCTTCTACGAACCCAATTCAAAACTGATTCACTTCTATCCCCAGCTTTGTATTTAGCCCAATTTCTATAAGCATCATTACCTGTAAAAGAAGTTGGTGGATTACCACCATTACCAGCTAATCTCCATATCTCTGGCCAGTTTTCTTTTAAATCTTTTGCATAACTAAATGGAAACTCTTTATATTTAGAATTAGATATTACAACTTTTTTATCTTCACCTGGACTTGGAAAATTAGTCCTATCTTTTTTAGGCTTTTCTTTCTTTTCACTTCTCCAAGAATCAGAATCTATTTCTTCTAAAACTTCAGCTTCTTCAGTGGATACTTTAATATTTTCTATATCATCATTTTTCTTCATGTTACTTAAAAAGGTTTCAGCTTCTTTTCTAGTTTTAAAACATTTAACAACTTCATTATCTTTGTGAGTAATTACACAATAAGAACCATTAGGCATTTGAGCAATATACTTTTCTTCTTCTAACCTTTGAGGTGATTCAACTATTTGTTGTCTTGTTGATTCTGGAACTGCAGCAACAGTTCCTAATAAACTTTTACCTTCATCATCTGGAGAAAATCTATCTCTTTCCAATAATGGTTGACCATCTGTATTAATCTGTACAGTATTTAATGGTCTTAGGTATATTTCATGTCTTTCGTCAGCATCCAGACCTACTACCTTTCTAGCTTCGCCGATTGTTATCCAACCGCCTTGTACACCCGTATTAACTCTTTTATACAAATCATCCATATCTTCTGATAAGGCTCTTACATTTGGTATATCAAATTCACAAATAGAACCATCATTACTAAAGTCTGGTTCAAGTAATTGATGTGTAAGTTCTGAAGCAACCATTTTCCATAGTGGTATAAGTTTTTGTTCTGTAAAAAATTCTCTTAACTCTCTTGTATTATTGTAAGTTGCTGAATCTAAACCAGCACCTAGTCCTGCTAATATTGCAGGTACACCTAGTACTGCTGATATTCTTTCTTCAGGAAGTCTTCTTAATTCTTGAAGTTTCATTTGGTCTGGAGAAAAAGAAACTATATCAACATTCATAGAACCAGATAGAACCATAGGGGCTCCTCTGTTTTGTCCACCAAACTTTTGTTTGTATGATTCAGATATTGCTTCTGCTTCTTCTCTAGTAGGACCACCTAATGAATCATTTCTAGGAGACAGTACAACTCCAGGTACGGCCATATTGTGTAATAGAGCAGCGGACCATTGTCCTGCAGCCTCGTCTCCCAGAATCTCTCTAAGTACTCCTTTAAGAGGCGCATGACCTCTCCTATGGTCATTAGGGTCGATTCCTTGTCGGATATGTACTACATCTTCAACAGGTAATTTTAAATTCTCTCCACCTTTACCCTGTTGATAATATTCATAATGAGTTATCAATTGTTCAGAGTTTCCTCTAACTTCAACAAGGCTTGGCATTATAGGAACTAATTGGACTACTTTTCCATTTGCATTTCTATTCTTAAAAAGAAAAGCATCTCCAACTGTATTGATTGCTAAAACTATATAGTGAGATAAAAGTCCAGCTGACATAAAAGGATTTGGTCTTTTGTATAAACTTTCTACTGGATGATTATTTACGAGGTCTCTGTTTCCAAAAGAATCAGTTTTACTTACTTGAAGTAATGGTTCTGAAAATGCTGTTGATAAAACATTTAAGCAAGCTATTACAGCTGAATTAGCTGAACCATCTCCAATCTCTCGAAGTTTATCAGACTCCCAGAAACCAGCAGATGTGTTGTATCCGTATACAGATAAGTCAGCACCATAAGTTTGGTTATAACTAGCTGTACTTTTACTTTCAACATCTCTACCTGCTAGAGCATCAAAAGCTTTTTGAAATCTATTTCTTTCTGCCATTAATTAATATGCTTCCCACACAACTCTCTTGTGCATTTCTTGAGCTCCAAGTGCAAGTGCGTCTACCATGTCATCATGCGAACCTAGTGGAAATGCAAGGAGCTCACGCTCTAGGTTCGGTAGCCATGGTGCTTCCGCTTTCATAAGTACATTTCCGCTCTCCATCCTAGCTGATAATGGTAAAGCTTTGGTTATTTTATCTTTATCTGCTTTCATTTCTTGCACACGATAACCTTCTCTTGAAAGCATTTGTGAAACAGTTTTAGATAATCCAACATTTTCTATACAAACATGAGTCCAATTATATCTTTGATACATGTTTTTAATTTCAGGAAATACATCAGGGCCTTCAACCTTTACTTGTTTTACATCATTAACAAATAAAGTTCCATCACTATGTTTTGCAAAATCTACTATTGCTGTGTAGTCAGAACTAGTAGCAGTAGTAACTGCAATATCTGCTGCACCAAAATGTGTTAGTTCAAGTGGGTCCCATGTTCCACCACCACCTGACCACAAACCATTTTCTGTTTTTTCATAGTACGATAACCAATGAGGTTTAAAAAGAGATTGTCCATCTTCTACAAACTCTGCTAGATATTCTTGTGTGTAAATAATTGAACCCACTTCTTTCTTAGCAACTTCTACTTCATCAGGGTCTATTGCAGGATTGTCAGTCGTAGCAAATCTAAATGTTTCCCAATTGTCATCATCTTCAGCCATTTTCCATAAATCATAAAACCAGTTATTCATTCCCATAGGAGTGCTAATAAATAAAGCTCCACCTTTTCTTTCAGTAAGAGTAGGTCTTAAAACTTCTCTCCATACTTCAGGTTTAACAAAAGCTGCTTCATCCATTACTAAGAAGTCCAAACCTTCACCTCTTAATCTTTGTGGATTGTCTGCAGACTTGGCAGCAATATATCCACCATTCTCAAATTGAACTTCCATATTTGCTAAAGAAACTTTTGGTCTTATCTCTTGAGGGAAAGACATAGCAGCTGATTCAATAGCCCTCCAACCAACTCTAGCTATTGAAAATGTAGGAGCAACCCACCAAGCTCTCTTGCCTTCTAATGCAGCTTGAATACAAAGTTGAACTCCTAATCTTGTTTTACCAAACCTTCTTCCTGCACAAAGTACTTTCCATCTTGATTCTGAATTAGCTACTTCTTCTTGCGCTGGATGTAATAAAGGAAGCTTGGCAGAATATTTCATTCCCCTTCGTAATCATCCCAAGTTTCAAGTAATGCAAAAACAGTTTCTTCCAACTTATCTAATTCCATTACAACCATTCCATCTGATGTGCCATCAGGCATTGCTACAAAAAGAAAAGGTTTATTGTTTCCTATGGCAGAATTATTTTCATCTGATTGTTGTTTAGCTGCTTTAAATTTTGTCCATAAAGATTGAACTTGTTTACCTGCTTTTACTTCTACACGAACATGACCTAACCAACTCTCCTCATGTCCCATCATTGAACGAAATTTAGTATTAGGTATCTTAAGTTTTTTTCTAGCAAGGTTTTGTTTTCTTCTACCTTTGTTCCTATTACGCCTTGCTCTCTGTGCGGCTTCACTTTTAGCAGGGTCATCTGGGTTGTATCTCTTTTGTCCCATAGCTACATTAAACCCTGGGCCTTTTTCTCTAAGCTTCCTTGATTTATATTCCGAATAAGTTTCATCATCTCGCATGTCGAATCCTGACATCCTACCACCTGTACTTTCTTTTCTTAGCCTTCTCATATTTTTGATATGAGGTTGTTGTTAAATTACTTGGGTCTTTTTCCCATTCTACATCAATTGGTGTTTCAAACATTACGTTCCTAGAAATTTGTCTTTGTGTAGGACTAGAACATTTAGGACAATTTATTTTAGGTTCTTCTTTAATTCCATATGTAACTTCAAAAAGAAATTCACAAATATCTTTAATGCATTTATGTTCATATCTAGGCATGGGGTAAGTATAGTAGTTATTTTGAATACGGCTATCCTATGGACAG
>VMHT01130349.1_pt1 | contig 37090 bp, 32 predicted proteins | sample 4693611 | NCBI WGS metagenome assembly VMHT01 (sample SAMN12280063, study PRJNA550983) | marine metagenome | isolation source: seawater sampled from same location over 5 years 0.02-0.2 micron viral filtrate | place: USA: collected off the coast of southern California halfway between the port... ...
CTGTTTTCCATTCTCAACTTTGGTTGAGACTTTCCGCCAGCAGACGCTTTACTTACGATTTTGTAACTACCTGGTTTAAGTTTAGTTTCGAATACAAATCTTCTCCAAGCAAATTTTCCCATATCAGGACCTGTAAATTTTGCTTTTTTCCAAGACTTGCCACCGTCAACTGAAACTTTGATGTTTGAAACTTTTTTAGTTCCACCCATTGCAACTCCAGAAACAACAACGTTTCCAGATTTGGCACTCTTTAATGGAGAAACGATCCAAGATTTAACAGACATTTCCCAACAAGATGGATACTGTGAACCTTTTTTTCCAATTGGTGAAATTCTGTAACTTGATTTCATGTATTTCACGCTAGACTCTTTGGCTGTGAAAGCAAGTTTTCCTACGTGCTTAACATTATTAATACCAAAGTAACCAGGTGTTACCATTCTTAATGGTCCACCATGAGAATTTGGAATATTAACTCCATTTACTTCCCATGCAACGAAAGCATCTTTTTGTGCTTTAACAGGAATTGATCTTTCAACTAGAGCTTTTTTAGGATTTAATTGTTTAGGCATATCAGCGCCAGTAGCTGTTAAGAACTTAACTCCACTTGCTAAACCTCCACAATCTTTAACAATTGCTGATACTGGACAACCTGTCCAAATCAAGCAAGCTGCAGCACCTGTCTCCCACTGAGAACCTCTTACTTTATGGGCAAAAAATCCTCTTCCGTTTCCAGAACATTGAAGAATTGTTGCTTCAGTTTTTTGTGCTAATTGTTTTAATTGTGAAAGTGTATAAGTTTTAGGATTTTTAACTCCTTCAACTTTTAACTTCCACTTATTTCTATTACCAATTTGAGCGTCGCTCATTGTTGGCATATTATTTCTTATGTAAACGTGTCTTAAAGGAGTGATCACACTATTACCAATAGCGGCACGGTGTGTTTCCATTCCTTTGTCAGAGTGAATAATTAATGCACTCCTTTTTTTCCAAGCAGTCCATGAAGGCAAACCTCTTGCCCCTTTTTCAGTATGATTGGCACTAGCAATTGAAATTGGCATTACTGACACTGCTGCAGCTGCTCCTGCAACTGTTGCTGAACCCGCAAGGAAATTCCTTCTGCTAGAATTTATTTTATTGATTTTTTTAGACATTTTTTTCCCCCTAATCTAAATATCATATTACGCTAGAATTTAATTTGTGAAACCCCTTAATTATTGCAATTCAATCAATGATTGTGCTCTATCATTAATCAAAAACACTTTGTTATTTGGAAAAAAAAGAGGTACCTTAAACCTATGGGGGAAAAACTTAAGGACACATTCGGTCGAACCTTTCCATATATCAGATTATCAATCACTGATGTTTGTAATTTTAAATGTGGTTACTGCTTACCAAATGGATATTTCAAACCAAATAATCATCCGGGTTTTTTAAATATTAATGAAATCGAAAACCTTGTTAGCGCCTTATCAGATTTAGGAGTTTCGAAAATAAGAGTGACTGGTGGTGAACCCACGGTAAGAAAAGATTTTTTTGATGTGATGAAATTAATTAAATTAAAAGATGGCATAAAAAAACTTGTGGTGACTACCAATGGTTATAAACTTGATAAAATAGCTGGACCTTTAATTGATACAGGAGTTGATGGGATCAACATAAGTATCGATACATTGGATAGAAAAAAATTTAAAGAAATAACAGGTCATGACAGACTTCCCGAAATATTAAAAGGTATTGAGATTTTACAAAATAAAGGATTTAAAAATATAAAAGTTAATGCTGTTTTACTAAAAGATATAAATGATACAAAAAGTGAATTTGATCGTTGGGCAGATTTTATTAATCAAAATAAAATTAACTTTAGATACATCGAATTAATGCAAACAGGTGATGGTTTAAAGTATTTTGAAAAATATCATCAAAGTGCAAAAGTTTTTAAAGATTATTTAGAAACCAATGGTTGGAAAAATATAGATAGAGCGAGAGATGATGGTCCAGCATTAAATTATATAAATAAAAAATCTAATGGAAAATTTGGAGTAATAGCTCCTTACTCAAAAGATTTTTGTAAAACATGTAATCGTTTAAGAATAACCGCAAAAGGTGAGCTTAGACTTTGTTTATTTGGTAATACTGGAACGGATCTTAGAAAATATTTACAAAATGCCAGTCAAAAAGCAGAATTGCTTGAATTGATACTTACGCAATTAAGATTTAAAAAAGAATCTCATTACTTAGAGCTTGGTAACACAGGAATTACGCCTCACTTGGCTTCCATTGGAGGATAATAATTTGAAAAAAATATTGTTAGTAATTCTTGTTTTAACGTTCCAATCGAACATTTCCGAGGCAAAAACATCTACAAAAAGCTCTATCAAGATGTATGAATATTGCAAACACGCTATAAAAAAGTTTAATGGAGAAGCACTTGATCGTGTTAAATCAGCAAAAAACTTGGTGTGTCAATGGTATTTCAAGGGAATGTTTGACAGTTCTGTTTTTGTAGAGGTAATGAATAATATTAAATCAGGAAAAAATACTACTGAAGTGAAGCAAGCAAGATTGAATGGGATGTGTGCGCCAAAAAATATTTCAACTGAGCAATGGATAAGGGTCTTTGTAAAATATCTGGACGATAATCCTCAAAAGCTAAATAGATCTGCCTCAATAAATTCAGCTGCCGCACTCAAAAAATATTACAGGTGTAAAAGGTAAAATGAAACTAAAAATCGTTACAAAAGAAGATTTGAAAGATTGGACTAAAGAGCTGTTCCAAGAAAAATCATTTAACATGATTGATGTATCCGATAAGGAAATTACATTAAGAAGGGCTCTTGCAACAGGGTCCATCATCGTTGGAAGTGAAGTTTTCACCCTAATTAAAAATCAAAAAATGCCAAAAGGAGATCCAATAACACTTGCGGAAGTTGCTGCAGTTTTAGGCGTTAAAAGAACGAGTGATTTAATTCCACTATGTCATCCATTACCAATCGATCATGCTTCAACAAAAATTGTTCTTGATGAAAAAAATTATGCATTAGATGTTTACTGTTTAGTATCAGCTAATGCGAAAACAGGCGTAGAAATGGAAGCAATCATGGGTGTGAATGCTGCTTTGATAACTATTTATGATTTGAGTAAAATTGTTAATCCTGATTTATTAATTCAAGATATTAGGCTTTTAGTAAAACAGGGTGGTAAAAGTGGTCTTTGGATTAATCCAAATGGAGTACCTGAATTCCTATCTCATCTAAAATAAACATGACTTCATACAAAGAAGCTCTTCACAAAATACTGCAAGTATCAAAAATAAATAAAAAAAAAGAATTCATTAAAAATTTAAAAAATGAGACTCTTTCTGAAAATATTTATGCCAAAAAAGACAATCCATCATTTAACAATAGTTTGTTAGATGGTTTTGTATTCAAATCTTCTGATACAAAAAACAATAGTCATTTTAAATTAAACGGAGAATTAGCGGTTGGTCAGAATAAAAAAATTAAATATGAAAAAAATACTTGTTACCGCGTAAGCACAGGTGGAAAAATTATTCCACCCTACGATTGTATGTTACCTTATGAACAAGTCGAGGTAATAGATGGACTTATTGAAATACCAATAAAAATTAAAAAATTTAATAATGTTAGATTAAAAGGATCAGATTTTAAAAAGGATGATTTATTAATTAAAAAAAATCAAAAAATAACACCTGCAAAAAAATTATTGATTAAATCCTCTGGTAACGAAAGTGCACTCATTTATGATACTCCTAATATAATTTTGTTTTGTTCAGGAGATGAAATTTCAGATAAAATCGTATTTAATGACAAAGTAATTAATTCAATACCTGAATATATAAAAAGTTATAAAGAAGTTTATAATTTTAATTTTGAGTATCTGGGTATCGTAAAAGACAACAAAAATTCAATGGATAAAATTTTTTCGAAAATCAAAAATTTAAATAATTCAATTATCCTCTCAACAGGTGGTGTATCTGCTGGACACAAAGACTATTTCCCAAAGTTTTTGAAACAAAAGAAATACAAAATTTTATTTCACAGAATTGGTATGCAGCCTGGGAGACCTACTTTATTTGCTACTAAAAATAATAACTGTTATTTTGGACTACCTGGAAATCCTATTTCTTCCATTGTTGGTTTCCATTTCTTAATTGTTCCATTAATTCTTTCTATGCAAAATTTAAAAATAAAAATAAAAAGTCACAAAATTTCACATAACTATAAAAAGGACCCAAATTTAACAGAATTAAGAAGAGGGTTAATTACAAAATCAGGAATTAAAATTGTTCCAGATCAAGAGTCCTATAAATTAAGCAGTTTAGTTAAAGCAAATTGCTGGCTTGTACTTGATCAAAAATCTAATTTCATTAAAAAGGGTGCAAAAGTAGAATATATAGATTATGAAAATTAAACTTGAATTATTTGGTGTATGCAGAGAATTTTCTAAGCAAGATTATTTAGATTTTGACTTTGAGTCAGATATCCAAATTAAAGATTTAAGAAAAAAAGTTGAAGGTTTTGTTAACAAAAAATTTCCAGAAAATAAAAATTTTCTAGAAATGGTAAATAAATCAGCATTTAGTTCACAAGCTAACGAGATTGTAGATGATGATTTTAAGTTAGATAAAAATCAAACGATCGCAATTATTCCACCAATTGGAGGGGGTTAATGTTTCATTGTGAAGTCATAGACAATAGTAAAGAAAAAATTACAATCGAAAAAGCGCAACAATTTATTGAATCTCAAAAATGCGGTGCATCGTTATATTTTTTAGGTACTGTGAGAGATCATAATAATGATAAAACCGTTACCGGTATAACCTATGATGCGCATGACGTTATGGTTAAAAAAAGCTTTAAAGAAATTTACGAAGATGCAATTAATAAGTTAAAATTAGAACATCCTGCAGCTTTTGTAGAGCACGCGAAAGGGTATGTTCCACTTGGTGGTATTTCTGTAATCATAGCTGTTGCATGTAAACATCGAGCTCAAGTTTATGAATTTTCAAGGTTTATTATAGAGGAGATTAAGAAAAAAACACCTATATGGAAAAAAGAACATTACCAAGGACAAGAAACAACTTGGCTTGAAGGTAAGCCTATCAATATCAATAAAATTTAATCACTATAGTTTCAATAATTTTAGTTTTATTTAATGGATCTAACTCTTACTTTTTTTTTATGTGCTGGACCGGCAATTATATTATTTGGTATAGCTAAAGGGGCTGCAATTGGCTCTTTAGCTTTAATTGCAATACCATTAATGTTGCTTGTCATGCCCTTACCACAGGTTTTGGCAGTTTGTTTACCTTTACTGATAATAATGGACTGGATAGCGTTTTATAAGTATCGAAAAAGTTTTAGTAAAGAAAATCTTAAATTTATGATTCCAGCTGGCTTACTAGGAACGATCATTGGTTTTTACACATTTTCATTTTTTGAAGAAAGACACTTAAAATTAATAATTGGATTTATTGGACTTTTTTTTACACTTAATTATTACATTAAAATTAATAAAGAAATTATTAAACAGAATACTTCAACAATCAAAGGAAGTTTTTGGTCGGTTGCATCTGGATTTGCAGGGTTTTGTGCTCACTCTGGTGGAACGCCTATTAGCGTATACTTAGTTCCTTTAAGTCTCGAAAAAACAAAATATGTAGGAACAAGGATTACCTACTTTTTTTTCTTAAATATCTTTAAATTAATTTTTTACATTCCTTTAAATTTTATAAATTTTGAAAATTTAAAATTATCCTTAATGCTTGCTCCTTTTATTCCAGTTGGGATATTTTTTGGATTTTGGATTGTTAAAAATGTCACTCAAAAAACATTTTACAATATTGTATATGCTGTTATTTTTCTATCTAGTTTCAAATTAATTTACGAAAATTTTTTCAGAGTTTTTTAAAAAGTGAATGCTCTGTAAATCATTACAGAACCACCTAACACAACGCATACTTCGATAATAACTGTGTGTAGTTTAACTCCTAATTTATCTGCTATTTTTCTTGCAACATAAGATCCAAAGATAGCAACGGATCCAATTAATGATCCAAAGAAAATTGCCTCATTACTTAATAACCCAAGTTGCCGAAAGGATATTAGTCGTACTGCACAGTTAATAAGAGTGATAAAAGAGTCTGTGCCGACAATTTGTGGGCCCATTAATCCATTTGCGGCTAAAGCGGTTAATAAGACACTACCAGGACCAAGTATTACACCACTAATCGTACCATAAAATATAGCCATAACACTAAGGCCAAACCAGCCAATAGTTAAATTGATTTTTGCAAACACTCTTCTTAAAATCACAATAAAGCCTAAACCAAAACCTAAACAAAAATATAAAACTTGTGGTGAAACAGAAGCATAAAAATTAGTCCCTAAAATAACAAATGGTAAACCTAATAATGCAAAATACATTCCTTTTTTCCAAAAAATATGATCTCGGTAAAAATACATTCTTGAAAGATTAGAAAAAAAGACAAATATAGACATTAAAGGAACTAGTAATTTTATTGGAATAAATGGAGAAACCAATAAACCTAAAGTCATTCCACCACCATAACCGGATATTCCTGATATTACAGATGCAAAGAAAGCCACTGCAATTAGAATTAATATTTTTGCAATTGATAAGTTTGTTGCAACTTCAGTTAAATTGAATTCTTCCATGGACTATTCAAAATCTATATCCTGAAAAGCTGGTTTTTCAAAAAAATTATTAATAAAATTTGTTAATTTATCTTGTTCTTTATCTGCTAGTTTTGAAAATTTAAGATTTGCTTCATATTTCTTATCGATATCCTCTTTTGTTAAAGGCTGTTTTTTGCCACCTCTAAAACAATTTTGATGTTCTGTAATTGTGCCTTCATCAGTTTCACAAATTAATATACCTGTATAATTGTTTGGATATTCGTCATTAGGATCAATTTCATAATTAACTTTACCAGCTAAATCTAAAATTTTTTTTTCTTTAATGCTTTCTTCATTGAATTCATTTAATCCTGCATCCCCTCTTAAAAAACCGACTGCAACACAATACGGTACTGAAAATTTAGCTGAATAGGGTGTTGAGGGTTTCTTCTTTTCTTTAGTGGGCTCCCATAATCGATGGACGGTTCCCTCTCCAACTTTTGCTGTGATTGATTTAATCTTAGATGCATCTTTAATCTTTTCTTTTAATTTAACAGCACAATCTACAAAAGGTTGAGCCATGGTACCGCAGGCATATGGTTTAAATGCTAGATTTTCTATTTCCCATCTTGAGCCAAGTTTATTTGTTAAATGAGAAAAATCTCTTTTGATTTCTTTTAAAGCAAACGCTTTAAAAAAACCATGCTCTCCCTCAAAAACTGTTCTTGGTCCGTAAAATCCTGACTTTGCTATTAAGGTTGCGTTGGTTCCAGAGTTTGCTGACCAACCAGGATGAACTCGTTTGGTCCACGACCCCTCTGCTAGATACTCGATAATACCTGAGGTGAAACTTCCTGATATTCCAAGTGCGGAAACCATTTGTTTTTCATTTAAACCTAATACAGAAGATAAACCTGCACTTACACCAAATGTGCTGCATATTGCTGTTGGATGAAAACCCTGCTTATGCATAGCAGTTGGTGCAACAAGAGCTAATCTACACATTAACTCTGCGCCAACAGCTAAAGCTTTTAAAATCTGATCACCGGTTAAATTATATTTTTGGCCAGCTGATAGTAATGCTGGTATCATGCTTGCTCCAATGTGCATTGGATTTCCTTCAAAAGTATCATCAAAGTCTTCACCATGCGCTGCAGTTCCTGCAATAATTGCAGATGAAAATTGGTCAAATTTCTTGCCATGACCTAGGGAAATTATATCACCAGAACCTGAATAGGTTTTCACTAAACTTTGCACGTAATTTTCATTTCTAGCCGATACAATTATTCCACATATATCTTTAACTAAAAACTTTAAAACTTCTTTAGATTTATCTGTAATTTGATTTGTTTTTAATGATAAAGCCCATCTAGAAAACTCTTCTGCGATAATCATGGAGTAAAGCTACCACCATTTACATGTAATGTCTGGCCATTAATATAATTAGCCTCTTTCTTACAAAGGTTTGCAATTACTTCAGCAACTTCATCTGGATTCCCAAAACGTTTTAATGCTAGACTTGGTGTTTGTGGGTGTCGTAGCCAATGTCCTGATAAAGCTTTTTCCTTACTATCAAAATCTTCAATAAATCCTGGAACTACACAATTACAAGTCACACCCTTTTCTAAAAATTCCATACTAATTGCTTTTGTTAAACCAACTAATGCAGCTTTTGAGGTGACTACATGAGCTCTTTCTTTAGCTCCAATATGCGCAGACAATCCTCCTATATTTATCACTCTACCCCATCCTTGTTTTACCATAGGCCCTATCAAAGCTTGGGTGCATAAAAAAGATGCATCAACATTTACTGTCATTACCCTCTTCCAATCTTCATATTTAATTTTCTCGAAATCATCATGAATTCTAAGTCCTGCATTATTAATTAATATTGATGGTGTACCAAGTTTTTGTGCAGCATCTTTAATTTTATCAATTGTTTTTAAATCTTCTAGATCACCATCAACAACATCAGACTTTACAGAATACTCCTTAACAATCTCTACTGTTTTTTTTGCTTCTTCTAAACTTTTACCACCAGTATGAATTAGAATATTGAAACCTTGGTCAGCTAGTTTTTTAGCGGTTGATCTACCAATTTTTTTAGCTCCACCAGTAATGACGGCTACTTTGTCTTTTGAAAAATTTTTATCCAATTGTTTAAGATTTGAACTTTTGTCTTATCGTTCCCCAGAAAGGTGTTGAAAGACTAATAACAGTTAAAACCATAAATAAGATGAATACTCCGCTCTCAAAGAACGACATAAAATTACTGTCATAGATAACCATCGATTGCGTAAAGGTTTCTTCAACCATTTTACCAAGAATTAATCCCATCACAAATGGTGCAGGAGAAAATCCATTTCTTAAAGCAAAGTAACCTATAATACCCGAAATTAACATGACCCAAACATCAAAAAATGCTGAACTATAAGCATACGATCCAATTAATGAGAACACAAACACTGATGGCCATAAAAATCTTTTAGGAATAAATGTAACATAAGAAAAAAACCTTGCTCCCACTAATCCAATTCCTAAAAAACCAATATTCGCAAATAACATCGCACCAAATATTGCATGAACTAAGTGTGGTGTTTCAGTAATTAAATAAGGACCAGGTCTAAAGCCATGCATCACAAGAGCAGCTAATATAAGTGCAGTAGTACCACTGCCAGGAATACCAAGGGCAAGAGTTGGAACCATTGCACCGCCAGCTGCTGCATTATTCGCAGCTTCAGGTCCAACAATTCCCTCCGGACAACCTGTTCCAAATAATTCTGGAGTTTTTGAGAATCGTTTTGCTTCATTATAACCCATCATAGCAGCAACTGTAGATCCTTCTGCTGGTAAAATTCCAATAAATGTACCTAAACCAGAAGATCTTAAAATTGTACCTTTTACTGCTTTTAATTCTGCAAATGTAGGAAGTCTTAACGCTTTTGCGTTCATTCTTTCAACCGTATCGTTTAAAGTCCTAGATTGATTTAATAATTCTGACATCGCAAACAAACCAATTAAAACTGGTACGAATTTTATTCCTTCAGTTAATTCTTGAACACCAAAGTCAAACCTCTCAACACCAGTTGCTAAATGCACACCAATAGTAGAGACTAACACTCCGAGTGTTCCTGCTATTAAATTTCTAATAGATGACTTTCCACTCATCGCTGCAAGCATTGATAATGCGAAAACGGATAAACCAAAATATTCAACTGGACCAAATTTTAATGCAATTTCTGCTAGCAGAGGTGTTGCCATTAAAAATATAAAAATTGCGATGATACCACCTATTACACTTGATATTGCGGCTAAACCTAATGCTCTTCCTGGCTCACCCTTCTTTGCCATTTGATATCCATCTAACGCAGTCGCTACCGCTGGTGGAGCACCTGGTGCATTAATTAATATTGCTGTTATCGAACCTCCAAAAGTACCTGCACAATATAATGCAGCCATCATGGAAATTGATGCAACAGGATCAAGGCTTATTGTAAATGGCATTAACAATGCAATAGCCATTGGAGAACTAAGACCTGGTAAAGCTCCGACTAGTACTCCTATTAAAACACCACCGAATATAAGTAAAATGTTTTGAAACTCTAATATTAAACCAAATCCCTTAATTACATCTTGCATAACTATCTACTAAACACTTCCAATAATCCAGGTGCAAAATACAAACCTAGAAGTTGATTAAATAAAAACCAGACAAACGCTGGAAATACAATTGCATAAATTGCAACTGCCACATAATTTCTTTCACCCCATACAAGAGGTACTATTAGACACGTAACAAACATAGTCAATACTGCTCCAAGAAAATCTGTTAAAAAAACAATTGTGAGCAATACAAAAATTGTAATCCAAGTAATCGGTAAAGTTTTTTCATTTCTATCTTTATCGATCTTGGCAATTTTTTCTGGAGTAAGTTTAAATTCAAATGGAATTATTGCAGTTAAAAAAAGTAATATAATAACTAAAATTTTTGGAAAAACATCTGCATTTAAAGTATCTCCTAAAACCGCAGGGGCCGGAGGAAACTTGCCAGCTTCATTATAAACAAATGCCCCAAATGCGACTAGCACTAGAGCTAAATAAAGATCTTTTCGATGAAAAAACTTTGCGCCTGATTTATCAGGCGCAAAGTTAGATTCGTTAGACATAGATATTAACTATTTAGTTAAACCTAAACCTTTTAATGCAACAGCAGCTTTTTTGTAATTTTCTTTTAACTGCTTATCCCAAACCTTAGTACCAGCTGGGCTAGTAGCAGGGTCTAGAGATGCACCTTTAAGGTAGTTACCAAACGTTTCATGCTTCATTGCTTTCACCATACCTTTTGAGATCTCATCGATCGTAGACTGTGGTGTACCTTTAAGCACTGCATATCCTCTAGTCGTCACAACTTTTACATTGTGGCCCATAGAATATGAAGTTTTCACTTTCGGGTAATCAGCTAAAGCTTTGTCATGTAATAAAACGATTGCTTTAATCTTCTTGTCTGCAATTAATGCAGCTGCTTCAGAAGGGTTTAATAAAGAAGCGTCAACCTTACCAGATGCTAAAGCTTGTAAACTTTGTGCTCCTGATCCGAATGAAACTGCTTTAAATGGAATGTTTGCAGCTTTTGAGTATGAATACATACCAATGTGCTCTGTTCCTCCAATTGATGCGATTGCTACACTAATTGGTTTCTTCTGCGCTTCTTTCTGCATTTTTTTAACAGTGCTAAGCTTTTTATTTTTAGCATTAACAACAACAAATGTTGGCTCTTCCATAGCTCTTGCAACACCAACTAAGTCAGAAATCTTCATGTTAGATTTTCCTCTAGCCATTGTATACAAGTGAGACTCAGTTAAAGCCATAACTGTACATCCATCTTTAGGTCTTGTTAAAGTGTAGTTCTGAGCTTTTGCGCCAGATCCACCTCTTTTACCTACGATTTGGATATCTGTATTTAAAGTTCTTCTTGTTCTGATTGACATCATTCTTGCAGTTGTATCAGTACCACCACCGTATGATGCGTGTATCACAACTTGGATTTGACCTTTGCAAGCTTTCTGAGCATATGTTGGATGCTTCTTTGCAAAAGACTGACCAGATAATGTTGTGAAAATCAGAGCGAATAAACCTAAAAAGCCAAAAAGCTTTTTGAATTTTGAATTGAACATTTATCCCCCTTTAGTTTAATTGATCAATTAATTGACAAATAATAACACGATAATAGATTAAAGTTCAATATGTAAAATGATGTTTCATAATATGAAACAATAACTACTTTATAAAACTATAAATGAAGAAATACTCCATAAAAGTCCAGCAACCAGGAGAAGTAACAAAGAAAGACGAGCAACTTGCTTGGCGCATCGCGTCAATGGCGTCCCAGGAATGGGATTTAGCCAATGAAATTACTGAAATGGTAGGTAACCGAATTATTGATAACGTGGGTGTTGCGGTAGCTGCGATAAATAGAGAGGCAGTTAAAATTGCAAGATCACAAGCAATGCGATTTGAAAACGACCAAGGAGCAGCTCTTATTGGTTTAGATCATAATAAAAAATTTGATTGTCAATGGGCTGCTTGGGCAAATGCAGTTGCGGTTAGAGAGTTAGATTTTCACGATAATATTATGGCAAAAGAAACTTGTCATCCAGGGGACTGTATCCCAACAATATTAGCAGTCGCTCAGCAAAAAAATTGTAATGGTGAAGACTTGGTTAAAGCTATAGCTACAAGTTACGAAACGCAATTAAGATTATCAATGTCTATAGCATTAAATCCAAACCGCATTGACCATGTAGGGCATCTAGGACCTGCGATTACAAGTGCATTAGGAAAATTATTAAAATTAGATACAGAAACTATTTATCAAGCTATACAATGGAGTGCACATACATCAATCTTTACAAGACAAGGAAGGAAAGGGCAATTATCAAGTTGGAAAGCTTATGCGCCAGGGTTGGTTGGAAAAAATGCAATTGATGCAATTGACAGGGCTATAAGAGGTGACACCTCCCCTAGTCCAGTGTGGGAGGGTGATTACGGTATTATCCCTATATTAGTTAAAAAAGATAACAAAGATTTGAGTATAGAATTACCAGAAAAAGATGAGGCGCGGGCTGGTATCTTGGGAACATTTACAAAAGAGCATTCAGCTGGTTATCACGGAAACTCTATAATTGATCTTGCTTTTAATGTTAGAAAAAAAATTAAAGATCTAAAACAAGTAAAAAAAGTAAATATTTATAGTAAAGAGTACACACACATTGTTATGGGAAGTGGAAGTAACGATAAGGAAAAATATAGCCCATTAGCTTCAAGAGAAACATTAGATCACTCAGCTATGTATATTTTTGCAGTTGCTCTGGAAGATGGTGAATGGCATCATGAGAAAAGTTATAGTGATGAAAGAAAAAATAGAAAAGAAACAGTCGAGCTTTGGAATAAAATTGAAACATTTGAAAGCGAAAAATGGAATAAAAAATATTATGATGAGCCTGATCCATTAAAAAAAGCTCAAGGTGCAGAAGTAGAAATTATATTAAATGATGGAGAAAAAATAGTTGATCAATTGGAATTTGCTAATGCTCATCCAAGTGGAAAAACTCCATTTAAAAGAGCTGAATATATTAATAAAATGAAACCATTATTTAAAGACATGGTTAATAATAAGGAAGACGTTAGATTTTTAAATTTAATTGAAAACCTTGCAAAACTTGAGCCCAAAGAAGTAAAGCAGTTAAACATTAGCTGTGATAAAAATAAGATTAATTTTGAGAAAAATAGTATAAAAGGAATATTCTAATGGAAATACAACAAACACTTACAAAATATATATCAGAAGCCTTAAGTCATGAACTTCCTAAAGAAACACAAAATAATACAAGATTTCATTTACTGGATACATTAATAGCAATTTTGACCGGACGACTTTTGCCCCCTGGTAGAAAAGGATTTGAATTTTCAAAAAATCAAGGTGGTCCTAAAGAGGCTACATTATTAGGAAATGACATTAAAGTATCAGCGATCAATGCAGGTTTTGGAAATGGAATGGCAGCCCATGCTAATGAAACTGACGACTCTCATACAAATGGTAGATTTCATCCTGGCTGCGCAATTGTTCCAGGCACATTGGCAATAGCAGAAAAGCAAGATCTAAATTGTAACGATATTTTAAAAGCGATTGCATTAGGTTATGACGTGGGCGTGAGAATTACAACTAGCTTGGGATACAAAACACCAAAAACAACTACTTTCGCAACTCACAGTCTTGGAACCATATTTGGCTGTACTGCATCTGCCGGAGCTTTACTAAAGCTTTCTCATCAACAATGTAATTATTTATTGTCGTATACGATACAACAAGCTTCAGGCCTTGCCTGCTGGAATAGAGATCCAGATCATATAGAAAAGGCATTTGTATTTTCTGGCATGACAACAAGAAATGCAATTTATTCTGCATTACTTGCAAAAGAAAATTTTACATCTGTAACCGATCCTCTTTTAGGAGAAAGAGGTTTTCATGAAGGTTTTGCGCACAACCCAAAGCCTGAACTTATTGTAAGTGAATTAGGAAAGAAATTTGAAATTGATCACTCCTCATTAAAAAAATGGTCTGTGGGATCGCCAATCCAATCTATGATGGATGCAATTGAATATTTGTTAAAAAACAATGAATTTAATCATAAAGATATTAAAGAACTTACTGTAGAAATTCCATCTGATCGATATCATATAATTAATGATAGAGAAATTCCCTCGATCAGCGCGCAACATTTAATTGCAGTTCATCTCATAAAAAAAACTATGGGATATGAGGAGGCTCATGATGAATTACTATTCAATGACCCAGATGTTGTGACTTTAAGAAAAAAAATAAAATCTATTTCCAGTGACGAGTTGGCAATTGCAAGACCAGAGAGACAATCAAAGATTACTATTATTTTAAATGATGGAAAAAAACTTTTTTATCATGCAAGTTCAGTAAGAGGTACCCCGGATAATCCAATGAATGCCGATGATATTACCGCTAAAGCTAAAAGATTATTTGCAGTATTTAAAAGTCCGAAAACTGATGATCTTATAGATTGTGTTTTAAATAAAGAATTTACTATAAAAGAGTTAGTTCAGTTATCTAACTTGGATATTAAGTAATAAATAAAATATTGATGATTTATTCGTTGGGTTTAATTTTGGGAATATTCTGTATTTCTTTATTATTAAATAACTTTTTATCAAATGATAATTTTATTATCTCACCAGCTTTTATATGTATTCTAATTGCAATACTTTATACAAATTTATTTAGTCTACCAAAAAATAATCAAGTCGTTTTAAATTTTGTAATAAATAAAATTTTAAGGATTGGTATTGCTCTGATTGGGATAGGCCTTAGCTTTGATCAATTATTACAATATGGTTTAAATTCATTAGTGTTAATTTTATTTAATTTAATATTAGTCTTCATTATTCTTATATTAATCGGCAAAGCTTTTAATCTTTCAAAAAAATTATTAATACTTATTTCCATGGGAACTGCTATTTGTGGGGTAACGGCAGTTATTGCCACATCAACAATAATAAAATCAGATAAGAATGAAACTGGTTATGCAGTTGGAGTAGTAACCCTCTTTGGATTATTTGCAGTGTTATGCTATCCATATTTAGCAAATTATCTTTTTAGTGATAATAATGTTCAGGCCGGCATTTTTCTTGGCACATCCATACATGACACAGCTCAAGTAAGTGCAGCTGGATTGATTTATCAAGAAACATATACCGCAAATGAAACTTTAAATTCATCCATGACAATAAAACTGATTAGAAATTCATTTTTAATTATTATGATACCTCTTCTAGCTTTCTATTTTAATGATAGTAAAAGCAAAAATATAAAAGGCTCTTTAAAAAAATTTTTCCCTTTATTCGTTTTAGGATTTATCACACTATCCATCATAAGAACTCTAGGTGATTTATATTTTATTGAATCAACTTTGAATGAGAACTGGTTAAATCTCGTTTTGATATTAAAAGAAATATCCAAATATCTAATTTTACTATCCATGGTTGCCCTTGGTTTACAAATTAAATTTTCTAATTTTAAACAATTAGGGTTAAAGCCCTTATTAATTGGATTTATAGCAGCATTGTCAGTAGGAGTATCAAGTTTTATATTTTTAAATTTTAACATATAAGAACTTTGTGATTGATAGCTTTCCATTGTTTCCAGAAGAGCTGTCCCTTTATCAAGGGGTTGGCTTAATTTTAATAAATTTAGTATGTGCATTTATTTCAACAGCTCTAAGTTTGGGGGGTGGTATTTTAATGCTAGTAAGTCTATCTTTTTTTCTACCACCGATAGCTCTAGTGCCGGTTCATGGAGCAATCCAATTAGGATCTAATTTCTCAAGAATATTTGTCTCACTCAAGGAAATAGATGTTAAGCTTATTATTCCTTTTGTTTTTGGCACGTTATTAGGATCATATTTTGGGGCAAATATAGTAGAAAATATTTCTCCATCTTTGGGTCAGATTGGCGTTGGATTGTTTATTTTGTACTCTCTATTTGGCAAGTTTCCTCAGCTTGGTAAAAAATTTATGTTTATAGGTGGGGTAGCCTCTTCTACAATGTCCATACTCTTTGGAGCATCAGGTCCAATTGTAGCAACCTTTATTAAAAATTTAAATTTTCCACCCCTGAAACATGTTGCCACGCATGGTGCGATGATGACCTTTCAGCATGGTTTAAAATGTCTTGCATTTTTTTTAATTGGTTTTGCTTTTGATCAATATATTTTCTTTTTGACTCTAATGATATTGGTTGGTTTTTTAGGAACTTATCTTGGAAGATTATTTCTGGTATCTAAAGGAGAAAAGTATTTTAATAAAGTTTTAAGCTTAATATTATTTTTTGGTGCATTACGTTTAATCTACCTGGGTTTACAAGGTTATTTATAATTGACTAAATCATTATAACCGATTAGATATTTTATATGGAAATTGTTTGTAGTGGAAAGTCCTTGGGTGCCGAAATTAAAGGGATTGATTTAAGCCAAAAACTTTCACAAAGTGAAATTAATGATATCAATAAAGCTTGGGATGAAAATCTAGTTTTAGTATTTAAGAATCAAAATTTGACTGATCCTAAGTTAATTGAATTTAGTAAACATTTTGGTAATTTAGATTTACCTGCTCCAAATCCTTATGGAATAAATTTTTCACCAAAACATCCAGAGATAAATGTTATTTCCAATGTTAAGAAAGAAGGTAAACCTACTGGAATTTTGGGCGATGGTGAAGCCACTTGGCATTCAGATATGACCTATCAAGATATTCCACCAAAAGCTGGAATTCTCTATTCACTCGAAGTACCTAAGGATCAAGGCGATACACATTTTGCTAATATGATAGCAGCATATGAAGACATGCCAGCAGAGCTAAAAGAAAAAATTGCAGATAAAATTTTAATACATGACTCAGCTCATAATAGTGCAGGTCAACTTAGAAAAGGCTACCAAGAAGTTGCTAATCCCTCTCAAACCCCAGGTGCTAGACATCCTATGGTTTTTAAAGATCCAAATACTGATAGAAAAACTTTATTTATTGGTAGAAGGCCTCACGCTTATATTGTTGGATTAAGTGTAAATGAAAGCGAAAAATTGCTTAATCAAGTTTGGGAGCATGCAACACAAAAAAAATATACTTGGACACAAAGATGGCAAGTAAATGAGTTATTAATGTGGAAAAATTTATTTGTACTTCACAAAAGAGATTCTTTTGATCCCAATACTAGAAGAATTATGCACCGTACTCAAGTGACAGGTGAAATGAAAATCTCAGCCTAAACTAAAACTTCACCTCTCATCAATGGTCTAAATGTTCTATACATGATTGCAGACTTTGCATAAAATTGATTATCTTTTTTTTCAACTATTGCACCCGCAACCATTACTCCTGAAGGATTTCCTACCCTAAGCTCAAGTGGGTTAGAATTTTTTCTTTTTATATTATTTGGTATAGTACCCTGTATTGCTGCTGCAACACCTACATTAACACCCGCAGTTCCCATAATTGCTTTATGTGTTTTTCCCATTGAGAACATTCTTACTGTAATATCTTGCTGATCTTGTTTTATATTCGATTGATCTAAACTTTTGTAATCTTTTGGCGAGGTAACGATACCTATTCTTGGAGTGTTCATTGGTGCATTGTTTTCAGAGTCTGATATTCCAGTTAAAACTGAACATTTTCTTCTAATTCTTTGAATGATATCCATTTTGTCTGTATTTGCATCAAGTTCATCAGGGGTTTCTGTTCCATTTAATCCTAAATCCTCCGCAAAAATATATATTAAAGGTGTCGCGGCATCGACGATAGATACCTTAATTTTACCAAAATCTTTAATTTCAATCTCGTCAACTGTATTACCAGTTGGAAGCAATTTTCCAGTACCTGATCCTCCAGGTTCTAAATAATCTAATCTTACTTTTGAATTATTCCCAGTTACTCCTGCAATTGAATAATCTCCATCTATTTCAGGCTTTCCATCTTTAACTTTAAAAGTTGAATGAATAATTTTATCGGTATTTACCTGATAAATTCTAATAATGTTCTCGCCTTCCTTTGGCTTTACAATACCTTCTTGTACTGAATAAGGACCAACTGCACCTGATAAATTTCCACAATTATTATTCCATTCAGCAATTGGTTTATCGACGGCAAGCTGTATAAAGTTATAGTCAATATCAGCATCCTCTCTTTCTGAAGGGCTGATAATCACGCACTTAGATACTGATGAAACACCTCCGCCCATTCCATTTAATTGTCGACCATTTAGATCTGGACTACCAATTACTTTTAAAAAAATTTCACTTAATTCTTTTTCATTTTCAGTGGGTAAATCTTTCTTTTGAAAAAAGACACCCTTGCTGGTACCGCCTCTATAATAAGTAGCTTTAATCCACCTTTGACTCATTGCTTAGGCCTCCTTATAAGCAGTTGGCAATATACCGCCATTTTTCCAAAATACTAACTCTTCTGGCACATCTAGTCGCGCATTGAGCTCTATATCAATTATATCTCCTGCCTCTTTATGTATTTTCATTATTACTTTTTTATTTTCATTATCAATTTTATCTAATCCTATTATACTAAACTGATCAGATCCTTTTATTTCTAGTTCGTCAATACCTTGTCCACTTTTAAACTGTAGTGGTAATATTCCCATTCCGATTAAATTTGATCTATGAATTCTTTCAAATCCTTTTGCAACAATCACTTTTATGCCTATCAATAAAGGTCCTTTAGCCGCTACATCTCTTGAAGACCCACAACCATAATTCTCTCCGGCAATAACTATAATTTCTTTTTGTTCTTTTTTATATTCCATTGCAGCATCATAAAGTCTCATTACTTCATTTTCAGGATATTTTACTGTGATACTTCCCTCCTGATCAGGCGTCATTAAGTTTCTTAGCCTTAAACTTGCAAATGTAGATCTTGCAACAATTTCATGGTTTGCTCTTCTTGTTAAAAAATTATTAAAGTCTTTTTTATTTAGTCCAAGATCAGTTAGGTAATCCCAGGCTGCAGTTCCTTTTGTAATTGCGCTTGACGGAGAAATATGATCGGTAGTCACCGAATCTCCAAACAAAGCTATGGGTCTTGCTAAATGAATATCTTTAATTTCACTTTTTTCTGCATTACTCATGTAAGGAGGTTTTCTAATATATGTACTCTCCGGCCAATCGTAATTATTGGACGTAGAAACCTTGAGACCCTCCCATAGCTCACCGCCCTCATTTACTTCTTTATATTTTTCTATAAAAGTTTCTGATTTGTAAAATTTACTAATTATTTTATTAACTTCCTTATTTGCAGGCCAAATATCTTTAAAAAAAACTTCTTTACCCTGATTATCTTTTCCTATCGAAACTTTGGACAAATCTTTTTTTATAGAACCAAGAATTGAAAATAAGACAATCAAACCTGGAGAGGCAAGGTACGAAGCTCTAATATTTGGATGTATTCTGCCTTGAAAATTTCTATTACCTGATAATACTGCAGTAGAGAAAATTTTTTCCTTTTCAATTATTTCAGCAAGGTTTGGATCTAATGGCCCTGAACTACCATTGCAAGTTGTGCAGCCTATTCCAACAACGTTAAAGCCAAGCTGATCAAGATAATTTTGTAATCCTGTTTGCTTTAATATTTCTGCAGTGACTTTGCTACCTGGGGCAAATGAGGTTTTTACCATTTTGTTACGTTTAAATCCAAGTTCGACAAGCTTTTTAGCTATTAATCCAGCCGCTATAACGTTCTTTGGATTTGCAGTATTTGTACAGCTTGTTATTGCTGCTATCATAATATCTGCATCTTTAATTTTATAGCCAAGATTTGGAACTTCATACTCTTCGTTTCTTAAATCTTTTTTGTATAACAACTGAGAATGTTCATTTACTAAATTAGAAAATTTATCTAAATTTATTTTATCTTCTGGGTTTCTAGGACCGGAAACACAAGGTGAAATTGAATTTAAATCTAATTCTAAGATCCTATTATATTTTGGATTATCATTTGGCTTCCTCCACAATTTTTGTTTTTTTGAATACTCTTCAACAATTTTTAACTCTTCAGATGTTCGACCTGTCATTTTTAAGTATTGAATTGTCTCATCATCAACTGGAAATAAAACATTTGTAGCGCCAAATTCTGGTGCCATATTTGAAATAGTCGCTCTATCTCCAACTGTTAAAGTCTCAACACCTTGACCAAAAAATTCAATAAAACTACCAACAACTTTGGCGTCTCTCAACAATTTGGTTACGTGCAAAACTAAATCAGTAGACGTAATTCCCTCTTGCAAAGAATTTTTAAGATTTACTCCTACAACTTCAGGTACGGTCATAGGAATTGTTCTACCTAACATTGATATTTCAGCTTCAACGCCTCCAACACCCCAACCAACAACGCCAATTGCGTTTACCATTGGAGTGTGACTGTCAGTTCCAATGCATGTATCTGGGTGTATTATATTTAAATTTCCCTTTTGCTCCCTCCAAACAACTTTGGACAAATGTTCAATATTTACCTGGTGGCATATACCAACTCCAGGAGGAATAACATTTACTTTATCAAGATATTTTGAACACCATCGTAAAAAGGAAAATCTTTCTGAGTTTCTTTCATACTCTTTTTCTAAATTTTTTATTTTTGCTTGATCGTCGCCAAAGAAATCTACCTGTAGTGAATGATCAATAACTACATCTACGGGTACGTCTGGCTGAATAGATTTTGAACCAACACCTTTTTTTTGTAAAGCTTCTCTATACGCTAAAAAGTCAACCAACATAACTTTGCCTAATATATCGTGACTTAAGATTCTATTTGGTGCAAAATTTATTGCTGCACCTATTTTATTCTCAAGTATCGCTTTTACTTGTGAGTCAGCGTTTTTATTTTTTCCAAGAAGTTTTTGTCTAATAATGTTTTCAATTAACACTCTATACGAAAAAGGAAGAGTATCTATTTTGTCAATGGTACTAATGTCAACTACGTCGTAAGTATTATCTAGGATATCTATTTTACTAAATTTATCTGGTATCATGCTGCATTATTGTAGCATGTTTCTTAAAACATACTGTAGAATTCCACCATTAATATAATACAAAACCTCGTTATCTGTATCAATTCTACATGTAGTGTTTATAGTTTTAGAAGTTCCATCAGCATATTTTATTTCAACTTTAACATCTTGAAGAGGTTTTAGTCCCTTCTCAACGTCTATAACTGTGATTAATTCTGATCCATCAAGTTTTAAATTTTTTCTATTCATGCCATCTTTAAATTCTAGAGGTAAAACTCCCATGCCAACAAGGTTTGATCTATGAATTCTTTCAAAGCTTTCCACAATGACTGCCTTTATACCAAGTAATTGCGTACCTTTAGCGGCCCAATCTCTAGAAGAACCTGAGCCATATTCCTTACCGCCTACAACAACCAATGGAGTTCCTCTTTTTTTGTACTCCATTACAGCCTCGAAAACTGTTGCATCTTTTCCCTCAGGATAAATTTTTGTAAATCCGCCCTCTGTACCGGGTGCCATTTCATTTTTAATTCTAATATTACCAAAACTTCCTCTCATCATAACTTCATGATTTCCTCTTCTTGCACCGTATGAGTTAAAATCTTTTTGAAGAATTTGATGTTCCATAAAATAATCTCCCGTCGGGCTATTTTTTGGAATAGATCCTGCCGGAGATATGTGGTCTGTGGTAATCATATCACCTAAAATTAATAATAACCTTGCATCCTTGATTTCCTTAAAACCTTCTGGTTCGTCAGTCATTTCATCAAAAAAAGGGGGTTTTTTTACATAAGTTGATCCATTGTCCCAGTCATAAATACTTGTGGGTTCTGTTGTAATGGACTGCCATTCCTTAGGACCTTCAGATACTTTTGAGTATCTGTTTTTAAACATACTTGCATCTAAACAAGACATAAGTGTATTTTCAATTTCTTTATTGGATGGCCAAATATCTTTTAAGAAAATATCTTGTCCATCTTTTCCTTTTCCAAGTGGATCTTTATAAAGATCGAAATTCATTGTACCAGCAATTGCATAGGCAACTACTAATGGAGGCGATGCTAAAAAATTTGCTTTTACTACTGGACTAATACGACCTTCAAAATTTCTATTACCTGAGAGAACTGAAACTGCTAATAAATCGTTATCTAAAATGGCGTTATTAATTTCATCGGGTAGAGGGCCGGAATTTCCAATACAAGTTGTACAACCATATCCTACAGTATTAAACCCAAGTTCATCAAGATAAGGTGTTAGTCCAGCTTTGTTTAAATAGTCAGTAACAACTTGCGAACCTGGAGCCAACGAAGTTCTTACCCAAGGTTTAGTTTGTAATCCAAGCTCTGCCGCTTTCTTCGCAAGAAGACCTGCACCAATTAAGACATTTGGATTTGATGTATTTGTGCATGATGTAATTGCAGCTATTACAATTTTTCCATCTTCTAACTCAAAATCATTTTTTTCTACTTTGACAGATTTAGGCGTTTCTCTTTTAGAAATATCTTTTAAAACTTTTTTAAAAGTTGATGCTGCCTCTGTTAATAAGACTTTGTCCTGTGGTCTTTTTGGTCCTGAAATTGTTGGTACAACAGTAGACATATCTAAAGATAAAGTATCAGTATAAACTGCATTATTGTCAGCCCATAGTCCTTGCTCTTTGGAATATGATTTAACAAGTTCAATAGTATCATTATCTCTGCCTGATAATTCTAAATATTTTATAGTTTCTTCATCTATTGGAAAAAAACCACACGTTGCTCCATACTCAGGAGCCATATTGCCGATTGTTGCTCTGTCTGCTAAAGTAAGGTTTTTTAATCCTTCTCCATAAAATTCTACAAATTTACCGACGACACCCTTGTCCCTAAGCATTTTTACAACTGTTAAAACTAAATCAGTAGCAGTTGTTCCTTCTGGTAACTTGCCTTTCATCTCAAAGCCTATTACTTCAGGTATCAACATTGAAATAGGCTGTCCTAACATTCCTGCTTCGGCTTCAATACCACCTACGCCCCAACCTAATACTGATAAACCATTTACCATTGTTGTATGACTATCTGTACCTACAAGTGTGTCCGGGTATGCAAAGGTTTCACCTTTAATGTCTGCTGTCCAAACAACCTTTGATAAAAACTCTAAATTTACCTGGTGACAAATTCCTGTTCCTGGTGGAACTATTCTTAAATTATTAAATGCTTGTTGGCCCCACTTTAAAAATGAATATCGTTCGCCATTTCTTTCAAATTCTTTTTCAACATTTTTTTGTAACGCGTCTTTTGATCCGTTAATATCTACTTGCACTGAATGATCGATCACCAAATCTACAGGTGATAATGGATTAACTTTATCGGGATCTTTATTTTTATTTTTAACAATTTCTCTCATGGCAGCAAGATCAGCAACTGCTGGGATACCAGTGAAATCCTGTAATAATACTCTTGCGGGCCTATAAGCAATTTCTTTAGGAGATTTTTTGTCTTTAAGCCATTCTTTGATTGATAATATTTGATCTTTATTTACTGACAAATCATCTTCAAATCTTAGTAAATTCTCCAGAACAACTTTTAGAGATTTTGGTAGTTTTTCTATACCTTCCAAGCCATTTTGTGCAGCTTTTTTGAAATTGTAATATTTGTAAGTTTTTGACCCTACTTTTAATTCTGATAAAGATTTAAAACTATCTAAACTTTTCATGAGAGCTATTTAATTAATTAAGACATAAAATCAAGATTAATTAATGGGCAAATCGTTTCATCCCACCATCTACGTGCACAAGTTCTCCCGTTATATATCTCGCTATAGGTGATGCTAAAAATACAGCCAAATGACCCAAATCTTCTGGTTCTCCAAAATAACCAACTGGTATGTTTTCTTTTATAAATTTTTTTCTTTCATTTATGTTTGGATGTCTCCTCTTTAAAATTTGTTCAGTTTTCAACCTTCCAGGTGAAATTGAATTTACTGTGATTCCATCTTTCGCAACCACTCTGGACAAACCTTTTGCCCAAGCGTGAACGGCAGATTTTGCTGCGTTTGCAATATTGACCTCTCTTGGCTCTACAGATCCTGTTATATTGATCACTCTTCCCCATTTTTTTTTTTGCATCAAAGGGATAATTTCTGTTGTTAGTTTTCTTAAAGCTGTGAAATTTAGCGTCATACCCTCATCCCACTGAGTATCGGTCGCATTCCAAGTTGTAGGTCTAGATCCACCAGCAGAATTTATTAAAACACCCGGTATACCGAATTTTTTTTACAAAAACTAATTATTTTTTTTGGTGCATCTTTTTTTGTTACATCATATGGCAAAGAATATGCTATTTTTTTTTTATATTTCGTATTTATAATTTTTTCGACAGCTTTTAATGGTTTTGGTCTTCTCGAAACTAAGATTAAGTTACACCCTTCTTCTGCTAAAAGTATTGCAATGGCTTTACCTAGGCCTTGACTAGCTCCGGTAATAATGCAGTTTTTATTTTTTAATTTATAATTCATTTATTTAATAAAGATTTTTGGATATGAACATGTCCAGACATAATTAATCTTGCGTGCCTAGTTGTGCCTGCAACAAGATTTTTTATCTCATTATCATGATACTCTATTTTAAAACTCAACTTTGACATACCAGTTGGATGTTCTATTTCGAATTTTCCCTTATCCGAATAATCGGAATAAAAATCTGAACAAATTGTCCCTTTTGATTTTGAAGCAGCTAGTAAACAAATTGATCCAGTTATAGCGTAACCATTATGACAGCTCCATGGCATAAAGTATCTAGACTTAATGCTACCATTGTCTGGCTTTGAAATTAATGCGACTTTTGGAATTACAGATTTGCTTACATCTCCAAACCCAATTCTTTTTCCAAGTTCAATTCTAATATCACCCATTTCATCAATAAGCTTTTTATTTTGATTTAATTCAAGGTGCGTTTCGTTGCCAGTAACTCCAAAATCAGTTGCTCTAAAAAAAACAACTGGCATTGCTGCGTCAACTAATGAACATTCTTTCCCATTAATATTGTCAATTTTGTTTCCAGTTGGAAAAAGCTTTTTTGTTTTTGCACCAATAGAGTCTAGAAATCTTATCTCCACAGGTGTTCCTGTATTTGGAACCCCATCAATTTTAAAATCACCATCGTATGATACTTCTCCTCCTGGGGTTTGAACAATTTCCTCAATTTTCATTCCAGTATTAACATCTCGAATTACAATTTTAGTTTGATCCTTATTTGCTTTGACTAAACCTCTTTCAACTGAGGCTGGTCCTACCCCGATTAGCATATTTCCACATGAAGGTTTTGTATCAACAATTGGTTCATCAATTTTTACTTGGGCAAAATGATAATCAACATCAATATTTTTTTCTTCGGATTTTGAAATAATAGCTACTTTACTTTTGACTGGGTCTGCGCCTCCTAATCCATCAATTTGTCTTATATCTGGTGACCCCATCGCTGCTAATAATATTTTATCTCTTTGTTCTATGTCGCTTGGTAAATCTGACTTTAAAAAATATGGCCCTCTAGAAGTTCCACCTCTCATAAATAAACATGGTATTTTAATTTGATCACTCATAAAATTAATTTATTGGCCACGGTAATTTTATAAAAGTTTGTATTATTCCAGGTGCAAAATCCATTACCATAAAATGAGAAATGATTGCGAGCAAAACCCAAATAGATATTAAAGATACAAAACATAAAGAAGTTTTAACGTTAGCAATTTTTTATAAAAACCAAAAAACAAATAATCCAATAGCAACATAAAAACCTATGAAAATTGCTACTAACAGTGGTAGCAAAAACCAAAAGATTGGCATCCAAAAAGGTCGAATTCCATCTTTATTGACCATGTCTGCCTCTGTATCATGAAGAACCAAACTGCCACTTTTTGCAAAATTAATTTGATAAATTAAACTTAAAGAGCATAGTAGCATTGTTATGCCTACACTTTGAGGAAAGACTTTTCCTAAAAAAGCTAAATCTTTTGTTGCCCATATAGTATAGGCTGAAATGATCGTCATTAGTATTGCAAAATATAATTGAGGTTTGCGTGTATATTCTATAGCTTTTGTACTTTGGCTTAATTGTTTTGCTTTATCGATTATTTTTAATCCTGAAAGTATTGATAGTACACAAATTGCAATTAAAACTAAAAATATTGGACGTAAAAATAGTTCCTCTAATGTATAAAATTGTATAGTTTGATATAAATTAGTTTCAATTCCATCACTTAATACAAATCCAATCATCAAAGCAACACGAGAATATTCAAATCTTTTCATATAAACTGCAATAAGTCCAATAAGCATTGCAAACACAAGGTCGCCCCAAGATCTGCTAGAGTTATAAATAGCGAAGAGTATTAGTGAAATTAAGAACGGAGCCAAAATAGTAAAATTTATTGTTGTTAAAGATGAAATTGGTTTTGCTAAATATACACATACTAAAGCTCCAAAAATATTTGCAATAGCAAGTGACCAAATTATTGTGTAAACCAAATCAAGTCTGTTATTTATTAATTGAATACCAGGTTCAACACCAAGTAATATTAATCCACCCATTAAAACTGCAGTTCCTCCGGAACCAGGTATCGCAAAAAGCAGCGTTGGAATTAATGCACCACCTTCTTTTGAGTTTGAGCTTGACTCGGGACCAATTACACCTCGAATATCACCTTTGCCGAATTCCTCATTATTTTTAACTGATGTTTTTGCATGACTATAACTTATCCAATCAATGCATGATCCACCAATTCCTGGAATTAAGCCTATAAAACTTCCTAAAAAAGAACATCTTAGAACTAACCATTTATTTGATATAAAATCTTTAAATCCTTTTAACCAGCCCGATGACTCTAGCTTTGCTTTTTCTGATATAGCTTTATTTGATCTTAAAAGTTCAACAATCTCTGGCAGGGCAAAAATTGATATCGCAACTACCATTAAATGTATTCCATTCCCCAAATACATTACTGCAGAATTTTGCACTTCTAAAAAATTACTAAAATCTAGTCGATATTCAGACGAGCCTGGAGAAATTCCTATTGATCCAATGATCAAACCTAAACAAGCTGCGATTAACCCTTTGGATATACTTGCACCAGTTAATGTTCCGACAATCGTTATTCCAAAAACAGCCAGCATTAACATTTCTCCTGTACCAAACGCCAATATAATAGGTTTTGCAATTTGAATAATCATCGTTAACAAAACAGCTCCAAACAAACCCCCGAATAATGAAGAAAAGAATGCTGCTGACAAAGCTCGAGCTGCTTGACCTTTTTTTGCCAATGGAAAGCCATCCATAACAGTTGCTTGTGCAGATACTGATCCTGGCACCCCAATTAAAACTGCTGGAAAAGTGTCAGAGGTTGCAACAACAGATAATAAACCCATCATCATCGCAATTCCAGAAATTGGTTCCATTCCAAAAACAAAAGGTAATAAAAGAGATAGACCAACAGTTCCTCCAAATCCTGGAATTACTCCAACGATTAATCCAATAATAACGCCTGCAATTAAAAAAAGTATAGATGGTCCTGAAACAATTGTAATGAATGCGCTAAGCAGTGCATCGATCATATTAAGATATATTCAAAATAATAAATTGGGGAGTTGCCTCCCCAATTTAAAATAATTATTTTATTTTTTACTAGCTAACCAGTTTTTAAGGTACTTATAAGTGCTTCCTTTCATTGTAGAAGCATTTTTAAGAGCAACCTTTAAATCTTTGTTACCAATGTAGTGAGGGTAAGTTCCTAACTTTTTGTTAAGTACTTTCATAGCAGCTTTATCAGCTACAATACCCTCAGCAGCTTTTTGCCAAGTCTTAATGACACTTCCTTTAGTACCTTTAGGTAACACTAGGAATTTTTGTGTAGTAAAACCTGCTGCAAACATAGCTGACCAAGCTTGGAATTCTGCACCACCTGGTTTTTTTCCAGTTACTTTTTCATAAACTTCAGTGAAACAAGGTAGGTTAGGGAAATTAGGATCTCTTACAATCTTATTTCCTTTTTGCACACCCCAAGTCATTAAAGGAACCATCTCACCTTTATCAACTAAAGGCTTAATGTGCTTTTTGTATGAAGAAGTTGTTTGGTAATCAATAGTAGTTTCGCCTCTCATTATTGCGGCTCTACCACCTTTTCTACCTTTCATTCCGTAAACAATCTTTACTGGCAAGCCCAACATATCAAAAGCTAGAGCTGGGACAGCGTCTAATGAACTGATACCTTGTGATCCGTAAAGTAATTTTTTTCCTTTTAATTTGTTGAAATCTTTGATGACATCTTTAACACCAAGATCACTTCTTACATATACTACGCCACCAGTACCTGCACCGTGTACAGCTACAAATCTTTTGTAGTCATATCTGACTCTTTTATCTTTAAATAAAAAAGGAAGTTGAGTTGAACCAGAAGTTGCTAAAACGACTAATCCATCTTTATCTTTTCCGTGTTTTGCTACATAAGTATTAACGGAACCAATTCCGCCACCTTCCGTAACATTTTTGACTACAACTGATGGATTTCCTGGTAAGTTTGCAGACAAAGGACCTGTTAGAGCTCTTGCTACTGCATCCGTTCCACCACCAGCTTTAAATGGAACCCATATAGTTACAGTTTTTCCAGAATAATCTACAGAAAATGCTGCAGATGCTGAGAAAAATAGAGCAGCAAATACTGCTATTATTTTTTTGAACATTTTATTTATCCCCCTAAATATTAGTTAGTTCGAAGGAAACTAAACAAATATTAGACTTAAAGTAAAGAGGTTTATCACTAATAAACTGAAAATTTTGAAGATATTATGCTTGATTTAACTAATTTTAGAATACATCCATTTTAATAAAAAATCAGCTATTTGATGGTTGTTATTTTCAAGCATCATCATATGACCATTGCCTTTTATATTGTTATCCTCCAGTCTGATAAAATCATGCTTAACACCGGCTTGTTTTAAGAAGTTACTTGTCCCATGATCATATGGCGAATGATAAGACGCCTCTGCAGACAGTATCAAAATTGGAAGATTTTGAAGATTTATTAATTTTCTTGCAGGCTCTTTTTGCAAATAACATTGAACAAGATTGTCTTTTGTTGGGCTAGTATCTAATTCTGCAACTAAACTTTCATTTCCGTTTAAAGGAGGTTCGAATGTTAAAGGCAAATATGTAATGCCGCCAGGCCTATCAGGTTCTGATGCTGTAATGTACCAGTCTTTATCACCTTCACGTTTTTGATCTGTTTTTGAATTTTTTAAATGTGATTGTTTATGCCCACCATAAGCAACATTATAAAATGGCGGTCCATTAGGTTCAATTGCAAGTAAACCTAAAATTTTTTTTGGCCTTACATCACCAGCTAACCAGCAAAAAGGTCCTCCTTGGCTATGACCAAGAACAAAAGTGGGTCCAACTATATCTAAAAGTTCTGCAAGTGCAACACGTGACATTTTTTCAATCTCAATACGATCTGACATTGTATTTACTTGCGAAGCTAAAAACTGTTCAAAATATTTATCTCCTCTTATACCTTTGTCTGGCCATTGAGAATGATATTTAGCTTGGGGCCAATTTCCTAAATCTTTCATAGACGTAAATCTTCTCTCACAATCATCAACATCTAATTCTCTATCAATATAATCTCCATACAGCTTATTTGAATATCCTGATCGTCCTCGTCCTGGTTGATCAACAACAAAAACCTCAAAGCCTGCAAGTAAAAAATCATGCACCCAGCCTCTACGCCCATCTGGTGTTCCTAAAAAACCCGCTCCAGTTTGTCCACCGCCATGAACAAAAATAATTTTAAGATTTTCTTTATGATTTTTTGGTGTGAACTGCTCAACATACATAGTTCCCTTTGCGATTTCTTTATTATCAATATTTTTTTTAACCCCCCCAACAAAAAAACATTTATGATTTTTAATTTCTAAATCTTTTGAGTCTGTTAGGTGTGAAGTTGTCAAGATTAGTTAATTCTCTTGGTAACACCGCCGCGTTGCCCAGTATTTAATTGGTTTGCAAAATTTGGATCCATTGGTCTGGGCTCTGGAGCATTTAACCAAACTCTATATAGTAATCTTTTTTTTGTAGGACACTCGTGATCAATTATTTTTGTTCGTGTGTGATAAGTAACTCTATTGTTTAAAATCTGAATATCACCTTCTTCCAACATCATCTTTAAATGAAATTCGTCTTTTTCGGTTAAACGTTGAACATAATCAATTGCTTCTTGACTCAAATTATCAAGACCACCAGAGTGCTTTTCTGCACCCAGCTCAATTTGAACTTTATTAAACCTCGAGCACATTTTGCCTCCATAATAACTAAATACAGGTATTGGATTAGAACTTAACTCTTTTTCTGTTTTTCCTTTACCAATTAGATCGATATAAAAACCTCTACAAAGTGGCTCTAAATATTCAGGTTTGTTTTTTAAGATTTCATTGTAAAGAGCGAGTGCACTGATCACTCCACTCTCCCCGCCTTCTTTAGCTCTTTGCACACATAACAATGCTACATGATCACAGCTATCTGTGTGAGCGTCTATTTTAGCGGTAGTTCTGTGTAATCTTATTCCTTCACGGTATGGATTGTCACTTTTAAGTTTATCTCCATAATCTTTAACGCCACTCATTAATTCACCTCTGGAATTTTGGGGTATACCAGATCCGAAATGAGAGCAAACCCCCCAGTAAATAGTTTGAAGGGTTAATTCGTCGTAATTTTTTGGTTGAAGGCCTCTTAATCTTATAAAACCTCGTCCTTTCTGCAGAATATCAAGTTGATCTGATAGAACATTTTCTAATTCATTTAATACAAAATCTTTTTTTGAAAAAGAGGTTGGTGCTAAGTTTTTACTAATTACTTGGCTGGCAGCATTTTCTAACTCTAATATTTCATCTTCAGAAAATTGATAAGTCCATTCATTTTCATTTTTAAAATCCGAAACTTTCCAAACACAATTTTCATTTATTGTTTTTTTAAGAATTTCCATTTCTGTATAATATTTTACCTACCAAGATTTTCAATTAATTTTTTGGTAAACTCTGTAGTTGACAATTTTCCGCCAAGATCTGGTGTTCTAGTTTCTTTATTAATTACGGTTTTGTCTATAGCATTTTCAATCATTATTGATATTTTTTTTAATTTCTCTTCATTATTTTTTTTCCCCAACCAGTCTAATAGCATTGCTGTAGATCCTATTAGCGAAACTGGATTTGCAATATTCCTCCCGGCGATATCTGGTGCTGATCCATGTTGTGCTTGTGCAATACAGTAATTATCACCAGCATTAATTGACTCAGCTAAACCAAGTCCACCAGCAATCTCTGAGGCTGCATCTGATAAGTTATCTCCAAATAAATTTGTTGCTAATATCACGTCAAATATTGAAGGATCCCTAATTATTAAAGCTGACATGGAATCAACAATTTGCTCTTTATATTCTACGTCAGGATATTTTTTTGATACCTCTCGAGCACACTCTAAAAAAAGTCCGTCACTAAACCTTAAGACATTTGCTTTATGTATGGCTACAAGTTTTTTTCTTCTTTCTTGAGCATATTTAAAACCAATTTCTGCGATTCGTGTAGATCCTTTTCTTGTGATATTTCTAATCGATATAGCGCAATCCTTTGTTGGCATTAGCTCTCCAACTCCTTGGTACATATTTCGGTCAGAATAAAATCCCTCAGTATTTTCTCTCATTACAATACAGTCAATTCCCATTGGAAATTTTGTAGATTTACCAAGTCTATTTTTCGCAGGCCTTACATTAGCATACAAATCATAATATTTTCTAATAACGCCTGATGGATTCAATCCTCCTTCATCTGTGGGAGGATAATCATTATGCGAACAAGTTCCAAGAATGATACCGTCACATTTTTCACCAATTTTTAAAATCTCTTTTCTAAAAGTTGTTTTATATTTTTTTAAAGAGACAAAGCCGATATCCTCATAAATAAGTTCAGCGCTCATATCAAACTTATCAAGAGCTGCTTTTAAGACATCAGCGGACGCCTTTGCTATTTCAGGACCTATACCATCGCCCTCTAGAACTAAAAATTTAAGATTTTTCATTAAGTTAATTTAGTTTATATAATATGTAATATTTTTAAAAAATGATAGAGATAAAATGAAACTAAAATGAATAAAAAAAATATAAATATTAAACATAATATACTTGAAAAATTTATTTGTCGTATTTATGAAAAACACAATGTCCCCAAACAGTATGCATCTATAATTTCTAAAGGGCTAGTACGGGCAGATGTTAGGGGGATATGGTCTCATGGTGTAGTTAGAGTACCAATATATTGTAAGCGTATTGAAAAAAAAGTTGCTAATCCAAGGCCAAAAATAAAATTCAAAAATATTGCAAAAAATATTGTTCATATCAATGGAGATAATTCATTAGGCTTTGTTACATCAACGCTTGCAATGAAAAAATGTGTTCAAATTGCAAAAAAAAATGGCGTAGCAATAGCTGGAATTTATAATAGCAATCATTTCGGAATGGCAGCAAACTATTTAGAAATTGCTACAAAAAATAATTGTATTGCTTGGATGTTTACTTCTTCTTCGCCCGCTTTACCACCACATGGTGCAATGGCGGCACATTTCGGCACTGCTCCATTTGCTTTTGGAGCGCCAACGGCAAATAAAAAAAAACCATTTATATTAGATATGGCATGTTCAGCAGTTGCACGTGGAAAATTAAAATTTGCAGCTAAAAGTGGAAAAAAAATACCTTTTGGCCTAGCTCTAGATAAATTCGGAAAACCAACAAATGATGGTGCTAAAGCTTTTGAGGGAATAATGTTACCTTTTGGTGGGATGAAAGGCGCGGGTATTTCTTGGATGATGGATATAATTGCAGGAATATTTACAGGAGGTCTTCATAGTGGAAATGTTAAAAATCAATTTGGTAACGACTTTTCAGGACCTGCAAATGTTGGTCACTTTATAATTTGTTTAAAAGCTGATTTATTTCAAAATAAAAAAAGTTTTCTCAAAAAAATGGAATACGGGATAAAAAAAGTAAAAAAATTAAAAAAAGCAAAAAATTTTAGTGAAATCTTACATCCTGGAGAGCCTGAGTACAGAGCGGAACAAAAAAATTTAAAAAATGGAATATTGCTACCATATGAGATAGCAAATGATCTTAAAGATCTCAGTACAAAACTAAATATAAAATGCCCTTTTTAATTTAAAGCGGCAGAATGGCCGGCAATTTTACCGAAGACTGCTCCAGATGTAAGACCGCTTCCTCCAGGGTAATTAAAATAAAATATACCACCAACCATTTCTCCTGCAGCATATAATCCCTTAATTGGCTTCATGACTTTATTCAAAACTTGACAGTTCTTATCAACTCTTAAACCTCCAAAAGTAAATGTAATTCCGCATGTTACTCCATAAGCATAAAATGGCGCTTCATCTATTTTATTTGCCCAATTAGTTTTGTTAACTTTTAATCCTTCTGTACATTTGCCATCTTTAATTGTTGGGTCATATTTTATATCGTCTCTAATAGACTCATTAAATTCATTAATGGTTTTTAATGCTTTGGAACTATTTACCCCAGATAATTTTTTAACCAAATCCTTCAAGGTTTTAGCTTTTACCATCGTTGCAGATTTCACATCGTACTCAGGGTAAAGCATATGCCGAACTTTATGATCAAATATTTGCCAACCAATTTGATTGGGCTGTTTAATAACTTCACGACCAAACTTTGCATAAGTATAATTTCTAAAATCTTCACCCTCATCAACAAATCTTTCACCATCTGCATTGATAACTATTCCCCATGGATAACTTATTTTTCTATACTTATTACTTATTTTTAAATCACTAAATTCTGGGCCGTTCATGTCATGAAACACTGCGTGACATCCTGACCAATTTCCATATGGTGATGCTCCAATTTTTAATGCCATTGTTAATCCGTCACCAGTGTTATGTTTTGTTCCTCTTACCTTAGCCATTTCCCAGCCTGGTCCTAAATATCTTGTTCTCATTTCGGGACTAGACTCGAAACCACCACAAGCCAAAACTACTGAATTTGCAAAAATTTTTATTGGTTTGTTTTTATGTAAGACTTCAACACCTTTAACGATATTATCTTCGTAAATTAAATCAGTAGCAGCAGAATCATATTGTATTTTGATTCCGTTCTTTTTAATAATTTTTACCATCGAGTCTATTAGTTTTTCGCCCTGTCCATTAACCTCCAAAGTTAAACCTCCCCAATATTTCATTACACCATCAACCTTAAAAGATTGTCTGCCCTCTATAGGGGTAAATTTTAAACCTTTTTTGCTTAACCAATGTACCGTTTCAAAACTTTTAGCACTCAAAGTTTTAGACAGCTGTTTATCTGTTTTTCCATCTGTAACTTTCTGCATATCTTTTAAAAAATCATTTACAGTATATTTGCCGTAATCAACGCTATTTGAATTTTTAAGGTTTGGAATTATTTTTTTTAAATCTGAAAATCCATTATATGCAAATCGATATGCACCATTAGTATATCTACTATTGCCACCTTTTTCTTTTTTTGAAGCTTTCTCTAAAACTAATATTTTTTTTGCTCCATTATCTCTTGCTGATAAAGCTGCAGATAGAGCTGCGTTTCCTGCTCCAATAACAATAACGTCATATTTATTCATTAATCAATATTTAATGAAAAATTAAATAATTAAAAGCAAAAATTTATTTTACAATATGAAATCATTAAACTAATTTGAAACTTATGTCAGAATTTCAAAATAAAAAAAATCAGGATTGGAAAAAAATACTAGATTCCGAACAATATAGTATTATGAGAGAGGCAGGGACTGAAGGTCCTGGTAGCAGCAAGTTAAATGAGGAAAAAAGAAAAGGAATTTATCATTGTGCAGCATGTGACACCCCTCTTTTTGAGTCTGAAAAAAAATATGAAAGTGGTAGCGGATGGCCATCTTTTTTTGAGTGTAAACCTGGGGCATTTGAAACTAAAACAGATTATCATATTGGATATGCTAGAACAGAATATCATTGTAAAAAGTGTGGGAGTCATCATGGACATTTATTCGATGACGGTCCTCAACCTACTGGCAAAAGATATTGCAATAATGGAAAGGCGCTAAAATTTAAACTCAAAGGATAATTATGAATGAATTTAGAAATATAAGTAAAGTTGGCTTCATGAAACATAATGGAGGTTTAGAGTTTCGACAATTAACTGAAAAAGAGTATGAATTTAAGACTGAAATACAAGACTACCACATCAATGCAGGTGGGGTAACTCATGGAGGCTTTATCATGTCGATGCTTGATTCTGGGATGGGAACTGCCGCGCATCAGTTAATTGAAGGAAGTGCCGTTACTATAAGCTTAAATACAAATTTTATAGGTGGCTCAAAAGCTGGTGATAAAATTATTGGTCTTGCCAAAATTAAAAAAAAAACCAGATCGTTAATTTTTATGTATGGACAGTTAAAATGTGAAGATAAATTGTTAGCTAGTGCGGAAGGAATATGGAAAATAATATAGCCATATGAATGAAAATGGAGCCACAAGAACTCTTGCAGAGTTTGCTGCAAAATTAGAATTTGAGAATATCCCAGAAAATATTTTAAGATATTTAAAACTTCTTTTTTTAGACGGAGTTGGATGTTGTATTCATGGTAATACTTTAGAATGGACTAAAACTTTAAGAGAAGTTGTTACGAATAAAGAAGATGTAAAAGAATGCAGTATAATCGGTAACAAAATTAAAACATCTTTATTAAATGCGGTTTTGATTAATTCTACAGCTGGTCATGGATTTGAGTCAGATGACATTCATAGAGAGTCAATATTGCATCCAAATTCAATTATAGTTCCCGTTGCAATTAATGTTTCAGAAAAAATAGGAAATGTGAATGGTAAAAAATTTTTAACCTCTGTAGTCGCTGGCTATGAAGTTGCGACACGGATAGGGTCTGCAGCTGGTACAGAACTTTTACTAAGAGGTTTTCATCCTCAAGGTACTCATGGAACTATAGCAGCAACAATAACTGCTGGAAAGTTAATGAATTTCAATACTGAACAAATGATCAATGCAATTGGAATTGCTGGATCTTTGGGTGCTGGTCTAATGGCTGCTCAAGAAGGCGCTATGGTAAAAAGACTTCATTCAGGTAGAGCTGCCCAAGCGGGTGTCTTAGCAGCTGAACTATCAGCAAAAAATTTTACCGGTATACAAAATATTGTTGAAGCAGATTATGGGGGCTTCTTATCAAGTTTCTCTGGAAAAAATGATTTTGCTAGATCAACTAGAAACCTTCATAAAGAATGGGAATGTATAAATACTGGCATTAAGCCATACGCCTCGGTTACGAGTATTCATACTGCTCTCGATTGTCTTAAAAGTATAATGGAAAAAAATAATATTTCAGTAAAAAATATTAAAAATATAAAAGCTAAAATTAGTCATCCGACATACGTTCATTGCGCATGGAGCTATAAAAACCACAATATTACTTCTGCACAAATGAATATATTCTACGGACTCGCATTAATTGCTTTGGAAGGTGAACTTTTTGTCAATCAATTTAGTGAAGATAAAATATCTAATCCTGAAATTTTAGATTTTATGAAAAAAATTACTGCTGAGGTTGATCCAAAAATTGAGTCTTTAGGACATGAGTTTAGACATATGGCCTCGATAGAACTCATAACGAATGATGATAAGAAATTTAGTCATACTGAAAAATTTAGAAAAGGATCACCTGAAAATCCTCTTACTAAAGATCAAATACTGTCAAAATTTAAATCTTTAGCTGCTTACTCCTATGATGA
>VMHT01090314.1_pt1 | contig 37033 bp, 16 predicted proteins | sample 4693611 | NCBI WGS metagenome assembly VMHT01 (sample SAMN12280063, study PRJNA550983) | marine metagenome | isolation source: seawater sampled from same location over 5 years 0.02-0.2 micron viral filtrate | place: USA: collected off the coast of southern California halfway between the port... ...
AGTAGTAGACTTTGCCGTGTCTTTGTTTTTTTCTTCAGCATCTTTCCATCCTTTTTTAATTGGATCCCACACAGCTCCTACTTCACTAGATTTTTTAAAGCCGGTTTTGAAAGAATCTTTAAAGCCTTCGTCAATTTCATATATTTTCATTTAATAATCATCCAATACTCGTATGTATTTATAATCAGGATCGCGCCGTTGAGTCTGTCTTCCTAATCTTGTTTCTTCAACCGGAGAAGGCCAATGACACGTAAGTTCAAGTGCAATATACTTATCTAAATGTATATCATTCTGTGTGTTAATTTTGTGATACCCTACCCATTTTCTATGTAGTACGCATAGTTGTTCGTGGAACCCTGTATAGACAATTGAAGTACAACCTTCAGGAATATATCTACAAATTATATTTTTTCTAAGGTATCGATGTTCAAGAATAGGCAAGTGTCTAAATCTAGAATCTATTGGTGTTGGAATATCTGTTTTAGTATCACTATCATAGTATCCAAGATCACCTATTACAAGCCAATTTCTAACTTTCGGTAGATAATCAGCTATTTTGTCAGCCCATTTTTTATTCCAGGAATCAATACTTACTCCTGGTAATATTTTCACAGGAGGATCAGCTGTATGTATAAACTTTGACTGTGATTCCCATGGATCCATAATAACCCAAAGAGCCGTCTCACAAAGATTATATATTTCAGTTTTACTAAGTTGTTGTAACATGTTAATATTTATTGCGAATATCTACTTCGTAGATATTTGTTTTCGCTTATCGCTCAAACTATACACTTCGTTTGTAGATAGAAGTAATTAATAAGATACAAATGCATTATTACGAATGTAATAATGTTTAAGTTTCATGTAGATTGTTTCAGTCAGACGGAACCTGTTACGGTCCCATCTAATCTCAAAATGCGCTTCATGTGAGTCTGCACCAGCCGAGACATTGGAAGTAGGTAATTGTTTATATACAAAGTACAATGGGCTCTGACCTTTCCCAACCTACGTCGACATATGTAACATAAAACGTACATTAACTAGGTTAATGTGTAGTTTATATAACATTACCTCTCGCTTCGTTCCTATTGCTAAAGAGTTTTTATGTACTGTGTTTGTGTTTTTCGACAGCCAACATGCTATCTATATCAACTAGTGAGCCCAATTTGTTTGATGGCTTCCACACTCTGGTGTGTCAATCAATATGTTACGTGTGCTTCTATACGAGAGCTTTTTCCACAGCGGTATTTCTAATCTGGCCCGCCAACCTTAGGTGTTGGAATGTTTTGCCTGTATGTGATGTTCTAGCAATGCCTGTTTGAGTTTGTCTGACCCGCCTACTCTAACATTGATGATACCGTTATAGTAATCATCAGTTTCAAGTACACGCCTGTCAAACTGTTCTCTTGCCTCTATGTAGGACATTTCGCCCCTACCTTTACATAGGTATAATATTTCTCTTGTAAACTTATTTTCGCCTAGTGCGGCTACATCTGCGTTTAGTCTATCACTGGAACCCCAGTAAGTCTTCCAATCGCTTTCTTTAGTGCCGCGCCGTTTGTTTTTCTTGCCTTTGAGTGGTGGCTTGGTAGTTTTAAATTTTGCTAGTTTCTTGCCTACGTATTTTTGATTTGTAATGGTATTAGTAATAAGATAAACAAAACCTTCGTACTCATCTGGTATTTGGTCAATTGTTTGTCCTTGGTAAGTCCATTGCATCTATTACTTACCGTTGCCTTAGTTATTCTTCGCCTGTTTTGGTTTTCCTTGTACTCATATGCAAATGATGAACTTCGTCTGAACGATCTTTTGCAAAAGTTCGAATATCTCTTAAACATTTACGCACTTCACGATGAGTGCGCACACTGTTTTGTCTTTCAAAGCGTTCGCTTGCTTCAAAATATTTAAGATATGCTTGCACCAATTGATCATGAATATCATCTTCATCGTTCATTATTATTCCACGACATCTAAATCATTTGCATAACTTGTAAATCCGTTTTCTTTTACAACTCTTAGTACGTGATTAACACGACCAATAAGTTCATCCTTGTGCGAGATAAGATAAATGTTCTTTTCACGCTCACGTGCCATCTTTTTAAGAACTCCTAACGAGTTTTCAACTCCAGCAGTGTCCATACCACTGTCGATAAGTTCGTCAATAAACAATAAGTTTACACCTTGATACAAACTTTCCCATACATCGCGGAATGCAAAACTTAATCCTAAGATTAATCTATTACGTTCGCCTCTACTCAAGTTATCAAAGTCTAAGTCTTGTCCTAGTTGAGTAATCTCAACATTCAAATCGTTTTGGAACAACACTTGATGAGGTAAACCTAGTTTGTCAAGATAATATGTAAGTCTGTTGTTCAAGTATGCTAAGTTTTGGTCAATAATCTTTTTACGGATAAAGCTATCTTTGTTTGTTAATAACTTTAACAAGAACTCTTGATGTTCTTTAAAGTCTGTTAGCTCATTTACAACGTTCCAATCAATTTCTTGTATAGCACTGTTATTCAGTTCGTTAATTTGTGCTTGGTAAGGATCTTCCTCGTCCTTTTTTGACTCCCATGCTTGCTTTAAACTGTCTACATTTTGTCTATGTTCGTATGCTTCTTTAGCAGTTTCATAGTATGTTGTAGGTTTTCCGTTAATGTCACCAATCTCTTGAAGTGTTACTGTAACGTCTTTTACTTTTACAGTAATTTCTGTTTGATATGCTAGTGCATCTTCTAATTCTTTACTTTTACGTAAACTAATTTCTTCTTTTTTATCTGCATGAAGCTCTTGTCCGCATGTATAACATGTTGCATCTTCTATTTCTAAGATGTCTTTATTAACTTTATCTACAGACTTGTCAGCACGTACTAGTGCAGGTTCTAACGTGCTTAATTCTTTTCTAAGAGCCAAAATAGCATTATTATGTTCATTCCAATTTTGTAATTTTTCATGAGCTTCAAGTTCGGTTTCAATGTCTAAGTGTTCTAATTCGCTGATTGCTTCTTGTAATCGCATAGTGTCGGCAGTACGTTTAGATAACCATGCTTTCTGATTACTTTGCAAACTACTAATAGTAGTTTCAATTTTACTATTTGCAGTTTGTATTGCTTCAATCTTCAGTGTTTCCGAAGTAATTGCTTCCTTAGTTTGTCTAACTTGGTCTTTAAGAGTATCTGCCTTCTCTGAAAGTATAGTAATCCCCAACAATTGCTCAATAATAGCACGTTGATCATTAGTACGCATACTCAAAAACGGTTCTGTATAAGTGTTTAGTGCAACAATGTGCTTAAACATGTCATGACTCATACCTAACAGTGTGTTTACATCGTCTTGTGTCTGTCTACTATCGCCTTGCGACTCGTCTATTAATGATTCTTGATTGTTAACGTAAAATTTAAAGAAATTAGGACCGCGCCCACGTTCAATGCGGTACTCGTTATTATTTTTCTCAAATTGCAGTGTAACTAACATGCCTTTTGAATTAGTCTTATTAATTAAGTTGTTAGCTCTGATATTTGTAAGGGCTTTTCCGTACAATGCATAACTTAGTGCGTTAATAATAGTAGTTTTACCAGTACCATTACGTGATCCACTGTCGTCACCGCCTTGATCTAAGTTTTCACCTAGCACAAGAGTTAGTTGTTCCTTGTCAAAGTCAACAGCTTGAGTCTGGTTACCCACACTCATAAAGTTTTTTACGGTTAGGTCTTTAATTCGTATCATGTTTAGTGTTCTATTCCATTATAGATGTCTAACAACATTTTTTTGTTGAAGTTTTCTGTGTCAAGTGCAGCAATTTCTTTAGATACTATTTCATCTACGCTTTCAAAAGTAGAAATATCTAAGTCTGTTGTAATTTCTTCTATCTGCTTCTGCGGTATTAGCGTTAGTTCTCTCACATTATACTGTGTAATGAATGTTTCTTTAATAAAATTAGCTTCTTCATAACTAATAGGCAAGTCTAATGTAACACGTAGATACATTTTAGGTTTTATAAGTTCATCTGTGTTGTCTAATAGCTTTGATAAGGTAACAGTACGGTACTTAGGACAATCTGGCCAGTTGATATATTCTGGTTCTGCATTGTTTTCACGGTCTAGTATCATCATACCACGATCGTCATCACCTACATCGGCATAATTGTGCGGAAATGCATTACCAATGTAATGAATAGCACCTTGCTTCTGTCTTTTATGAAAATGTCCACTAAAGACGTACTCTTGATGCTTAAAATGCTCAGGCTTTAGGTCACCGTGGTCGGGCATACGTACTAAAGCATTCATATAAAAGCTAGGAAGTTCAAAATGACCAAACAAATACTTTGCTTTGATGTTGCTCATCTTCTTCCATTCGTCTCCTACTAACCAAGGTACGAGCGCAACGTCTTCTTCTTCGTAAATTTCATCTACAAAAGTAATACCGTCGATGTGTTTACCAAATATAGTTGAACTTACATCGCGTTTGTCCTTGTAATATAGATCATGATTGCCTACAAACATGTAAAACTTGTCAAATGCTTTACCAAGTTTCTCTAAACTACGTATAGTAGCATCCATAGTTGTAAGATTGAGACTATTTCTATTATGATGCCAATCTCCGCAGAAAATACCAGTTTCGCAACCGGCAGTTTTTGCTTGATCAATATACCAGTCGATAAAGTCTTCACAGTCGTCGTTGTGAATACGACTGTTTCCTTTTAATCCAAAGTGGATATCGGTGAACACAGCGGCTTTCTTAAACAAATTTTAGTTACTCCATGATTAACTATTATATTGTACTACAAATAGTGATAGATGTCAACCTTTATCGGCAAAACTAGTTTGTCCTGCTTGCTCGTTACGCTTAACACTTGCTTCCCATTCACCTTCATTTTGTCTAGTATAACTAGGCGTTAACTCATTCATTTCTAAAATGTCATCACGAATATTTTGGTTACGTTTTTCAATGTTAATTACTCTTACAAAGGAATTTGTTACAGCCGCAGTGTAGTATGCAAAAGGATTATCTGACTTTGACTCGTCAAACTGCAAGCCAATCTGCGCAAGTTGCAGTATTGCTTGTCCCTTCATTTCGTCATTGTATGTGTATCCACGTACATTACCTCTTGTTGCGTATCTATCAACAAGTTTTAACCACATCATTGCAAGTGTATTAGTTGCTTTACCGTGTTTGTGGTTAAAGTGTCCGTTTTCCATGCCGCCTTCCCAATGTGACTTGCCAACTAGTTGTAAATTTCCTTCGTCATCAAATTTATAATGCTTAAATGGAGGAAAATTTAATTTTACTTTAGTATCTGCAACAGTTTTTGGATTTTTCTTCCTTCCGGGCTCTTCTGGAATGTGATCAAACGTCATAACACGGAAGATTAATTCTTCTTTAGTAATTGAAGTATACGGAACTTCACATTCTGCTTGTTTTACTTTTTCACCTGCCATTTTTCTACGTTCATACTCCGCACTTGACATTTTTTTTGCTTTATTTCGTTTAGCTTCAGCAATTGTACGAATATTAATTTTTTCTACGTCAGGAAGAATAATATCATACTGTCCGTGACTAGGTTCTACGTAGCTGTTGTATGTATTTTTTGATTTATGTATCTCTTTTAAGATATCTTTGTTATTTAAATAGTTCTTTTTGCGCATAATTACAATAGTCTCCAGTTTATTATACTTATTATAATATACATACATAATTTTGTCAACTAAATACTAGTGATTAGGAGAAAAATAAATGCCAGAATTTAACGCAGCAAATTTTGCGAGTAGTTTGATTGATGACGGGATAGATGCAATAAAAGATGCAGCAGTAGACTCTGCCCAACAAGCATTAGGCGATCTAGGACCACTTGGCGGCTTAGTTGCGAAGTTTGTATTTGATACTGTTATTGAAGACAGGCCTTATACTAGAGCAATTATATCCTCTGACATAAGCACTAGGAATGATAGCGACTGGCGAGTCAGTATTAGTGTGCCAGAAATATTACTAAAAGGCGATATACTTGGACCACTAAAGGCAAACGACGGCGCCGCAGCATTTAACACAGGAAATAGAATGGTATTTCCGTTTAATCCGTCAGTGTTGTTTAGTCACACAGCTAATTATGCACAAGTTCAGCCAACACATACAAATTATGCATATAATGCATATGAAAGTAGTCAAGTTGATGCTATTACAATTACAGGCGAGTTTTTCCAAGAAAATGAAAATGATGCAAAGTATTGGATTGCATGTTTACATTTCCTAAGAACTGCTACAAAAATGTTTTACGGAGAAAGCGATCCTTTAGGAAATCCTCCACCAGTTTGTAGATTAAACGGATATGGAGATCATGTTCTAAATAATATTCCTGTTGTTGTAACAAACTTTACAACAGATTTACCACAAGATAGTGATTATATTGAATGTACCGTTAACGGAATTAAAAACTTTGTCCCAGTACAAAGCACAATTACAGTAACATTACAGCCGCAGTACGCAAGACGTTCGCAAGCAAGATTTAGTCTAAATCAATATGCTGCTGGCGGCCACGTCCAAGGTGACGAAGGATTTATCTAATGTCTTTTCAAAAAAACTTATCACCGTACGGAAATACACCAGTAACTAAATCAGGATACTTAGATATTTTACGTCCTAGACCAGTGCCAGTGCATCCGAACGATGTCCTTTATGAATTAAAACCAGAATATACTTACCGCCCAGACCTGTTAGCATATGTTGCATACGGATCAAAAGATCTATGGTGGGTATTTGCACAACGTAATATGGATATAATTAAAGATCCTGTATTTGATTTTGTTGCAGGTGTCGAGATTTACTTACCACAACAAGGTTTACTACGAACTAATTTAGGAATTTAAAAATGCCTGCAATTAATTTAAATGCAGCTGTAAATACAGTAACATCTACAGCAACTAACGTTGCTACTTCTACAGTATCTAATGCTGTAGGAAATGCTGTAGGAACAGTTACCAATGGTATAAATTCAACAGCAAATACAGCATTAAATAATGTATCTGGATCTCTTAACACTAATCTTGGAGATCTAGCAGGAGATTTAGCAGGCGGACTTGTAGGAGGCGCAATAGGCAATGCTCTTGGAGGCACAGCAGGAGGTCTTATTGGAGGAGCAATAGGTAGTGTTGTTGGAGATTTAATAGAAGGTGATGAAACATTTCAAAGTATATTAGCTGACCCTATAAGAATAGTTGAAAGAGGCGCAGCAGAGTTGCTTGGATTAACTGGCGGAAATTTTGATTCAGTAGTTCAAAGCTATAATGATCTTAAAGATAGAACAGGATTCGGCGATGACTTTGTTGACTCTGGTTGGAAAAGCCCGTTTTCTGCATCTGGTAAATCTGCAAGCAGAATACCAAACCCGTTAAGAAACCATAATAGTTACAACTATATTATTACACTAGGAGTTTTATCTGCTGAAGAATATAATAATCCTAATTCTTATAGATCTAGCTCAGGCGGCTTTAAAAAAATAATTTTAAAAGGCGCCGGCGGCTCCTTAGACAAACGCTATCAAGTATTTGACGAAGTCGGCGCCGACGGTAGTGTAAGCGAACATGCAGAATATTATATTGATGATATTGATTTAGAAGCAGTCATTGCACCAAATCCAAATACTGGTGTAGCAATGGGGACAAATTTATCATTTACAGTAACAGAACCTTTCTCAATGGGAAATTTTGTTGAAGCAATTATAGGTATAGCACGAGAAACAGGTTACCAAAATTATTTAGATGCTCCTTTTTGCCTAAAGTTTGATTTTGTAGGCTGGAACGAAGGTGGTCAAAATGCAGCTAACTTCTTACAACGTCCTATTTTTATTCCGATTAAATTTACAATGATCGACTTTGCTGTATCGGGCACAGGCAGTGTTTATAGTGTTAGAGCAGTTCCAATGAGCGAGTCAGGATTGTCAGACAACATATCTAAAATTAAAACTCCAATTAAAGCTACCGGAACTCTTGTTCATGAAGTATTAGAAACTTCAGTTTCTTCGGTTACAGGAGGAATGAATGCTCAAATTGAAGCACTAGAAGAATCAGAAGCAATTAGTGGATATGACCGGTATGTAATCACATTTCCAAAAACAAGGAGATCTCTTGTTGAAGCATTAGGTGCTAATGTAGTTGAAGAATCTGCATTTACAACTACTGTTGAAGAAGCAATTGCACAACAAAAAGGATCTACTCAGCCGTTAGATGGCAGTACATATCAAGCTGATAAATTGAATAATGTATCTGTGAGCCCTGCAAATTCTACATATGCAATTTTAAAAACATATGCAGAAGATGAAGAGCAAATGAATGAAATTGGTCTAAGTCCTATTAATACAAGCACTAATGTAGGCGGAGCACAGCAAGAAGCAGAACCTGCAGCAGCAATAGATCCCGATACAGGAAAAGTTGATGCATCGTCACAGGCAGCACAAGCAGCAGATAAAGCAAGAGACTATCAATTTGGCCAAGGCGAAAAAATTACTAAAATTATTGAAAAAATAGTTAACCAAAGTGATTATGCAGCAGAAAAGTCAACTGAGGGTTCTAAAAACGGATTAAACAAATGGTACAAAATTGATACACAAGTTTTTATAGACGACAACGCAGATACTGAATTTCAAATGGGGCGCCCACCTAAAGTCTATGTTTATTGTGTAGTACCATACGAAGTTGACGAAGCACACGTATTATCAACTAACCAAAAACCTGCAAATACAGAAGGTCTAAAAAAAGCTGCTGCAAAAGAATATAATTATATCTACACCGGCAAGAATGAAGATGTGTTAAATTTTGATATTAATTTTAATCAAGCGTTCATGCAGACAGCATTATCTAATTTTGGTATGAACAAAGGTGGAATGCAAACCGACAACCATAAAACTAGTACTGCTATTACAGATGTTGAAACAGGCGCGACTCCGCCCAAAGAAACAGACATTTCTCAAAAAACTGAAGCTGGCGCACCTGTTGAACAAGCAGCAACATTGGCTACAGAAAGCGGAGGAACAGTAAATCCGGATATTAGAAGACAAATTGCTGAAATGTTCCATGATAGAATTACTAATATGCCACTAGACATGGTTACTGCTGAAATGGAAATTATAGGAGATCCTTTCTTTATCCCACAAGAAACGGGCAACTATGTAGCGGAGCAAGGTAGTCTACCAAATGCAACTGATGACGGCACAATGACATATCAGCAAGCAGAAGTATTTTGTGTTGTTAATTTTAAAACTCCTTTCGATTACCAAGTTAAAGGAGCAACTATGGAAATGCCACAAATTGTTGCAGGGTTTAGTGGACTATTTTCAGTATGGGCAGTTACTAATAGATTCTCAAGAGGTCAGTTTACCCAAACACTAAAATTAATAAGGCGTAGAGGACAAGACGATCCAGCAACTACAAATAATAAAGGATTTATAGAAACTAATCCTGATGCAAACATTAAGGAAAAACCAATAACACTTGAAGGCGACCCAGGAAATCCAAACCCGCCAATTCTTCCAGAAGGTGATGCATATGATAATGCAGTTTGTAAAAGTAGTGAAAAAAGAACATTTGGATTTGATGATATAACTAAATTAATTCCGGCATTAGATTTTGATATACCTGAAATACCAATAGACATTATTCCTAGTAACTTACTAGATATAGAAATACCAGACTTGTCTGCATTTGGAGCTAATTTACCTAACTTTGATGAAATTGCATCACAAGTGACAGCATTTGATGTTAGTGCATTAGCACCTGCTGTTCCTGCTGTTCCAGCTGTTCCTAGCATACCAGGACTTCCTACACCTTCTATTCCAGCAACAGTCGCAGATGCAATAGATACTGCTATTTCGTCTGTTAGTAGTTCCGTAGGCTCTGGCAGCATTACCGGTCCTATTGGAGCTACCGGATTTGGCGGCGTATGGCAAGGCGGAGCTAACCCTGTTACTTCAGGCGCCACTGGCGCAAGCACTTCATTAACTCAAAATACTGATGGATCAGTAACAGTATCGTCTACAAACGCAGCTGGACAAACAATAGGCTTTACTGGTAACTCTGCTAATTTTCAAATTAACGGCCAGCCGCTAGAACCTCCTGCTGTATCGTTTGGTCCTGCTAATCCTAATACAACAAATCTAGTGTCAGTACCCGGCGGCGGCAGCATTACTGGCTCACCGCCAGACCCAGTATCGGAGATTCCTAACCCAGCAGAAATTGCTAATCCAGCTCTAGAAGAAACTGAATCAAACGACGGATTGACCTTCGGAGGTATCGGGTCAATCAGCGGCCTATACGGCCCCACCACCAGATAAGTATAAAAAAGGAATATTAATGCCATACCAAGATTTAGCTTATGATGCAGTACAGGACGAAGACGTTCAACAAAAAGGTGCTTCGGCTCCTGCAGAAAATTTCTCTAACGAAGGTCAGTATTGGCGCGACGAAAATAATATTATTACATATCTAACCTATGACGAATTTATTGCAGATGCTGACAGTGTTGCAATACCCCTAACACCAGATACAGTACCACCGATTATAAGGGTTGTAAATGGTGAACCGTATTTTAAAATGAAAAATAGATTTTTTGTAGCATTTGGCTCTACAAACGGAAATACTATTCGTACTTTGTATGAATTTAATGCAGACAGATATTTTAACGAAGGCGGTCAGTTACCTATTCAACCGCTTAACTCTGTAAAATGCGGTGAGTATAAAGGTATTCCAATATTTGAAGCAGATCCAACGTCTAGTAACGAACGACCCTCCGAAGTAGTTGCTATGACAACAAGTGAAAACGGTACAGAAACTACAACAACTACTAGTGATACCGGCGTAACAGAATCTAGTACCAGTAACGCTACTGAGACACCAGACGCATCAAATACTAGTACCGAAGATGCAGGTGGATCAGTGTCCCCAGAAACTGTAAGCACCGATCCTCTCCCAGTAGAAGCAACTGGTAGTAGCTACACTTATGAAATAATGAGGGCTGGATATGATCGATACGATTTTAACACTGGAAAAAAGGTAGTTGATTCTAAAACATATGCGTCTCCTGACCCAGGAGCGTCATTACCAACTCCAGTACCAGACATTCCACCAGCAGGGCCACAATAATGGCAGCAAGTTATAAAAGATCTCGACATACTGACAGTAAGTTTTCAGATTCTGGACCATACGAAGCAATAGTAGTTAATAACTTAGACACTAAGTATATGGGCGGATTAACCGTTGAATTACTAAAATACACTAGTGCTGGCGGCACTCCTGAAAGAACAGGACAACTATTAAACGTAAAATATCTTAGCCCGTTTTACGGAATAACACCAAATACTGCACTTACGCCAAACGAAGGATACCAACATACACAAAAAAGTTATGGTATGTGGATGGTACCTCCTGATGTAGGAACAAGAGTCCTAGTAATATTTGCTGAAGGAAATCCTAATTTTGGATATTGGATAGGCTGTATTCCAGCAGACTATATGAATTTCATGGTACCGGATGGCAGAGCGTCAACAGAAAAAACAACACAGCCCGATCTTCCTGACAATTTAAAAGGACGCAAACTCCCAGTTGGCGAATATAATAAACTAATTGAAGACGGTAGTTTAATCGATCCGACTCTTTTTAACAAACCGTATAATAAGGATTTTACTGAAACATTAGAAGTTCAAGGATTGTTAAACGACGAAGCTCGCGGCACAACAACTACTAGTGCAAGGCGAGAAATTCCTAGTATGGTGTTTGGTATAAGTACACCTGGTCCTAAAGATTATAGAGACGGTTCTCCAACGTCTGCAATTGGTTCTGCAAAACAAAAGATCTCAGTTCCTTCTAATAGATTAGGCGGAAGTTCGTTTGTAATGGATGACGGTGATGACAGATTTGTACGTGCAACACACGCCGAAGAAGGTCCTCCTATTTACAAAAATGTAAAAGAAACCACAGAAGGAGATCCTACAATACCACAAAACGAATTACTTCGTTTGAGGACTAGAACAGGCCATCAAATATTGATGCATAATAGTGAAGACTTAATTTACATTGGCAATGCTCGCGGTACTACTTGGATAGAAATGACTAGTGACGGTAAAATTGATATTCATGCACAAGATAGTGTTAGTATTATGACTGAGAATGATCTTAACGTTACTGCTGAACGTGATATTAATTTAGAAGCTGGAAGAAATGTTAACATAAAAGCTACAGGCCGGTACAATGATGGTAGTGCAACTGATAAAAATAGTTTTGATAATGGCAGGGTGCAAATAGAATCAGCATATAATTATAATTTACATGTTGGCGCTGACAGTAAAGTTACTGTTGGCAAAAATCACAACATTAAAGTTAAGAAAGAACAGTATATTGAAACAGGTAGTAACTTACATCTTAAAACAGATCAAGATAATAGACTATCTGCAGGAGCTTACACACATATTAATAGCGTCAAAGAACATAGGGAAACCGCAACATATATCCATATGAATGGTCCTACAGCGGCAATAGCAAATCCTGCTTCAGAAGTTGTTGTTTTAGGAACAGTTGCATTACCTAGAATTAAGCCCGGCGGCGTAATTGAAGAATATGAAAGTATATTAGCAAGATCTCCACAACACGAACCTTGGCCGCATCACGAAAACATGGATCCTTTATCATTTAAAAAATCAGAAACTGATAGGGAATCACCAGGAGGATTACCTTCTGCTAATAGGATTTTAACACCTGACACATTCTTTAAAAATATTGGAGGAAGAAAATCAAGTGCATATGTTGCAGGCTCAGGAGGACAAATAACTACAGGAGTTACAGCAAATGCATTATCAACAAATGTTGATGGAGAGCCTATAGGGTTTGTCGGTAGTGATGATTATGCCGAAAGTCCAGACTTTACTGGCGTTTATGATTATGACGGATTTTCAGGATTAGGTAAACTAAGCAGCAAATACGAATCAAAAGACGAACCAGCCGCAATTGGGTACGACAGAACCGGCGGATGGAGTTATGGTACATATCAAATAGCTTCAGCAACAGGTGCTATGGGCAACTTTATTAAATTCTGTCAAGCAGGCAGTTTTAGTGACCTAGGAAAATCACTAATGACTATAGGCGGCGAAAACGCAGCACGAGCAGGCAGTGATACATTTAAACAAGGTTGGGTAGCAATTATGGCCGATAGTGCCAATGTCGAAGCCCAACATGCATTTGGGGTTGAATTATATTTTCAACCATCTGCTAAACGTATAAAACGTGCAACTGGAGTTGATGTAATAAAAAGATCTAAAACATTAATGGATGTTGTGTGGTCTACAGCAATACAACACGGCGAAGGCGGCTGTCAAAGAATATTTGAAAGAGCAATTAGAAATACAGGAGCAGAGAATCCGTCAGATAGAGGTATAATCAAAGCAGTATACTTAGAAAGAGCCGCAGGAAACGGAATGAAATATTTTGGAAAAAGTAATTCTGGAGTAAGAAAGTCCGTTGTAAACAGATTCCGCAACGAAATGGCAGATGCATTTAAGAGTCTACAAGACGAAGTAGAAGCAATAGGGTCACCAACATTATCGCCAGGCGATAATCTTTCAACAACACCGCCAATTGGCCCACAATAATAGGGTAAATACAATATGAGCCAATTAGAAAAAAACTTATATAAACGTGTAGTAGTTCAACCTAACTTAAAAAAGTCTGCAGACGGTAGATCTTATCGAGGATTTTCTACTACTTCTAATAATCCAAAAAACTTTGGTTTATACGACTACGATTTAATTAAACAAGATTTAATAAATCATTTTCATATTCGTCAAACAGAAAAGTTGAGTGACCCAACATTTGGAACAATTATATGGGATATTTTATTTGAACCATTTACTAGAGAAGTGCAAGAAGCAGTAGTTAACGATGTAACACGAATAGTAAACTATGACCCAAGAACAAAGATAGATAAAATTCTAGTAGATACATTTGATCAAGGTATTCAAGTTGATATAACACTTACGTTTTTACCGTATAAAATACAGGATCAGTTACGTTTTAAGTTTGATAAAGAGAATGGATTATTAAGCTAAAATAATATACGCACTTTTTTCATTCAGATAAATATCATTAGTAAACAAGGAAACGTACATGTCTGCAACTGATAGGCAGTCAAGGCTACTAGTAGCTGAAGACTGGAAAAGAATTTATCAATCATACCGTAACGCTGATTTCCAAAGCTATGACTTTGATAATCTTCGTCGCACAATGATTAATTACCTGCGCCAAAATTATCCAGAAGATTTTAACGACTATATCGAGTCAAGTGAATACCTTGCACTGATTGATATGATTGCTTTCCTTGGGCAAAACTTATCATTCCGCATTGATTTAAATGCTCGTGAAAACTTCCTTGAAACAGCAGAACGTAGAGAAAGTATACTACGTCTTGCACGTATGCTTTCATATAATCCAAAACGTAATCAAGCAGCAAGCGGATTATTAAAAATTAACACAATTAAAACCACAGAAAATGTACTAGATAGTAATAGATTAAATCTAGCAGGTATTACTGTTAAGTGGAATGATCAAACTAACTCAAATTACTTTGAGCAATTTTTAAAAATCTTAAATTCTGCATTACCATTACAAAATGCAATTGGAAATCCACTAAAAACTGAAACTATTGCTGGAGTAGTAACACAAAAATATAAATTTAACGGAACATCAACAGCATCTGCAATATACCCGTTTACCAAAAGAATTGAAGGGGTAAACACACGTTTTGAAGTTGTAAGTAGTGATATTGTAGGAGAAAATATTATTGAAGAAGCACCGCTTCCCGGCAATAGTCCGTCAATGTTATTTAGAGATGACGGCCAAGGCGCAGGCAGTGCTAATACAGGTTTCTTTATGTCGTTTGTTCAAGGAAGATTAGACGCCGGAAAATTTAATGTTAGTAATCCAACACCTAATCAATCAATTGCTATTGATGCAGAAAATATTAATAATAGTGATGTTTGGTTATTTGGTTTAAATTCATCAGGATTTGAAAATCAAGCATGGACTAAAATAGACTCTGTTGAAGGCAATAATGTTGTATATAATAGTTTATTCAATAAAACAAAAGATGTTTTTGCAGTAACTACTAGGATCGGCGACAGAATCAATTTAGTCTTTAGTGACGGTGTGTTTGGAAACTTACCATCAGGAGACTTTAAAGTTTATTATAGAACAAGCTCAGGACTAAGAGCTGTAATAACACCTGCAAGTCTTGGCACAATTCAAATAGAAATACCTTACCAAACTAAAAAAGGTACTAAAGAAACATTAACAATTGGTTTAAAACTAACATATACAGTTAGCAACGGTACTGCTACCGAATCGAACGAAGAAATTAAAGCAAATGCTCCTGCAACATATTATACACAGGATAGACTAATTACAGGCGAAGATTACAACATTGGTCCACTTGCAGTAAGTCAGGAAATTATTAAAACTAAAAGTACTAACAGAATATCTAGTGGCATAAGTAGGTATTTTGACTTAAAAGATGCAAGTGGAAAATACTCAAATACTAGTTTATTTGTAGATGATGGTATTATTTACAAAGAAGAATATCAAGAAAAACAATCTTTTACCTTTGCAACCCAAACAGATATCGAAGGTGCAATTTATAATACTATTGAAGAGATAATAAAGTATTCAAATAGTAAAAACTTTTACTTGTCAAAGTATCCAAAAATTATTGTTAGTGACTTAAATGCTTCTTGGAATGCTAAAACTTCACAAACTAACAATTACACTGGTATTTTTCAAGACACAAGCTCAACGCCATATCCTGTAGGAGAATTTACTGCTAATAGTCTAAGATTAATAGAACCAGGAACAGTAATAAAATTTGTACCACCTTTAGGTAAACATTTTATGGCAGATGGTACATTAATGGACGATACCGGCGCTGATCATTTTGGAAAAACTATGTACAAGTGGGTTAAGGTGTTATCAGTAGACGGTGACGGAACATCGTTGTCAATAGATGCAGACTCAAATGATTATAGCAGAGCAAGTATTGCGCTAAATGACTTTATTCCAACAGGTGCATTAATTGAACAAATTATACCAAAATATTCTCAAGCATTAATTAACGATATTAAGACACAACTTATTGATCAAGCATTTGAATTTAGAAACTTTGCTTTACGATATGATAATTATGATCGCCAATGGAAAATTGTATTAGCAGAAGATGTTAACACAATTAATGATTTTGCAATAGGTAAAGCCGGCGACACTTCTGGCGAAAATCTTGATGCTAGTTGGATGATGTATTTTAAAACAGACGGACAAAAATATACTATTACTTATAGACAAATGCGTTATGTAATGGAAAGCGAAAATGAAATACGTTTCTTTTTTGATGGAGCAGATAAAATTTATGATCCTGCTATAGGAGAAGTTATTCGTGATAAAATTGATATTTTAAATATTAACCGTAAGCCCGGAGAATTAACTCCGTTTACAAGAGATTTTTCTTGGACAATTACAGATCAGTATAAAGATGCTGAGGGTTATTTAGATAGTCGTAAAATACAAATACAATTTATTGATCTAGATGACGACGGAGTATTTGATGATCCAGATATATTTGAACAAATAGTCGGAGAATCTGATACGTCAGTCCCGATCACTGAAAAGGTTGTATTTCAAAAAATATATACTACGTCGGATGGTGTACAAGATTTTAAATTTTTTAATAATTTAAATAATGAAATAATCATTGTCCAGAACGAGTCAGCAATAGCTCCGTATAGCGCCCGACTAGAGGGACAAATATTCTATTTACAAGATGAGCAAATATTTAGAAAATTAAATAAAACTTTAAATAATACTGAAATTAATACCGATTACAAAGCATTCTTTGGCCGTTCAAATTTAAAATTTCATTATATACATGTTGCAGATAGTAATTACAGAATTGATCCAAGTTCGAGTAATATTATTGACACTTATCTATTAACTAAAACATATGATAGAGAACTAAAACAATATATTGCAGGACAATTACTAGTTGAACCTAGACCGCCGAGCAATGACCAATTACTTAGGAATTACGGCGGCGAAATTGCTAAAGTTAAAAGTATAAGTGATGATATCATTTATCATCCTGTACGTTATAAAATATTGTTTGGGCCAAAGGCTCCAGCAGATTTACAAGTTAAATTTAAAATAGTTAGAAATAAAAACTTAGTTATTAATGACAACGAACTAAAAGCAGATATTATTGACGAAATAAACAAATTTTTTGATATTGAAAATTGGGACTTTGGAGAAACATTTTATTTCCAAGAACTTAGTGCATATATTATGAACAAACTATCTCCAAGATTAGTTAGTTTTTTAATAGTTCCTCGACAAACTACGCAAACATTTGGTAGTCTTTTTGAAATAAAAAGTGAAGCAGACGAAATATTTACAAGTGCAGCAACAGTAAGTGATATTGAAACCATAGATGAAATTACAGCAACACAAATACAAGCATCAGGAAATGTAATTAGTTCTGTTCCAAACCCAGTAACAACAGGAATTGTATCAAGCAATTCAATTAGCAATAACAGTAGCTCAAGTAGTAGCTCAAGTAGTAGCTCAAGTAGTAGCTCAAGTAGTAGCTCAAGTAGTAGCTCAGGCAGCGGTAGCTCGAGCAGCGGTAGTAGTAGCGGCGGAGGATATAGTTACTAATGGCATACAATGATGATCAAAATGCGTCTCCACTTCCGGTGCCGGGACAAGATAAAAACATTACAGCAAGTGATTTTTTACCTTCTTTCTTTAGAACAGCAGCTAACAAAAAGTTCTTACAGGCAACACTAGATCAGTTAATACAACCGGGTGTTGCAGAAAAAATAAATGGCTATTTTGGTAGAACAACTGCTAAAGCATTTAAGCCTACTGACAATTATATGGACGATGTTAGTAGCGAAAGGAAAAATTATCAATTAGAACCAGCAGCTGTTATTAAAGATAATTACGACAATGTAGAATTTTATAAAGATTATAATGATTATATTGGCCAACTTGGTGTCTTTGGCGGCAACACACAAAACCATAGTCGTTTGAACACACAAGAAACATATGGATGGAACCCAAATATTGATTGGGATAAATTTGTAAATTTCCGTGAATATTATTGGATGCCAAATGGTCCTATTAGTATTCCTGTAAGAGGACAAAGTAGAGAAGTTGTTAGTACATATACTGTTACAACCGAAGATCAAGGCGATAATGTCGCTTATGTATTTAATGACGGATTAACAAGAAATCCAACACTTAAATTATATCGAGGACAAACATATCGTTTTGAAATTGATACTCCTGGACACCCTATTGCATTTTCGATCTCAAGAACATTTACTCCTGGTAGCTCAATATTAACAGCTGGTACAGAAGGTATTAGAAACGAAGGTTTATTTGATGCTGCATTATACGGTAATGAATACGACCAAGGTGATTTTTTAGTATTACCAAGCAGCGGATCTGTAACGTTTGAAGATGATGATAATGTTTCAACATTATACCCAGATGGGATTCGTAAGTTAGGCGAAGAAGGCGAAGAAGTAGCAGTTGCTTATATTGAAAAAGGAACTATAGAGTTTACTATTCCTGCAAATTCTCCTGAAAGATTATATTATATTAGTAAAAATGAAATCGATACTAGTGGATTAATTAAAATTTATGATATCGAAGAAAATAGCTTTTTAAATGTTACTGATGAAATTCTCGGTAAAAAATACTATAAAAGTGCTAACGGTGTTGAGTTATCAAATGGAATGCAAATTAGATTTCAAGGTGACACTGATAATAGTGTATACAAAGAAAATAATTGGTATGTAGAAGGTGTTGGCGACAAAATTAAATTAGTTAAAGATCAAGACTTAATTATTCCGGCTGTTTATAGTGAAAACAAAGTTGTTCCTTTTGACTCTGAAAAATTTGATAGTTTACCTTTTTCAAATGCAGGCAATTATGCTTCACAAAAAGATTATATTGTCATTAATAGAGCTAGTCCAGATAGAAATGCATGGAGCAGATATAATTGTTGGCATCATAGAGATGTAATTTTAAAAAGTTTTAGTTTTAACAAGTTAGCAGAAAATTTAGATGAATCTAAAAGAGCCTCTCGTCCTATTATTGAATTTGAAGCCGGACTAAAATTAAACAATTTTGGTGCATATGCTAAACAAGATGTAGATTTAATTGATACGTATACTACAGATGCATTTAGTATGATAGAAGGTCAACTTGGATACAATATAGACGGCGTTGATTTAGCTGACGGAATGAGAATTTTATTTACTGCTGATACAGATGTGCTTGTTAATGGAAAAATATTTCAAGTAAAATTTGTTAGAATTGGAAACGATAGACAGATTTCGTTAATTGAAACAGCAGATACTACACCGTTAGATCTTGAAACTATTTTAATTACACAAGGTCAAGTAAATGCAGGTAAAAGCTATCACTATCACAATAATACATGGGTAAAGGCACAAGGAAAAACAAAAACAAACCAGCAGCCACTTTTTGAAGTATGCGATGCTAATGGTAATAGTTTTTCGTCTACAACATATTATCCGCAAACAAATTTTCAAGGAACTAAACTATTTTCATACTTAGAAGGTGAAGGAACATCTGATACTGAATTAGGATTTCCATTATCTTATAGAAATATTGACAATTCCGGCGATATATTGTTTAGTTTTAATTTATTAAGTGATACATTCGAATACGAAGTAGAAAACACAGTGCAAACTAGTGCAATCAGCTCTGGGTATTTAAAGAAGTATAAAAATTTAACAACTTTTAGTTATGCTAACGGTTTTAGTAATACTCCGCAAAAATCAAAACAATTTGTTGTTAGAGAATATGCAGCAACTGATACACAAAAAAATAATTTTAATATTGATGTATATGACAATCCATTTAAAATTACTGATTTAAAAGTAGTAGTATTTGTAAACAATAAAATACAATTATTAACTACAGATTATAATATCAATAAAACAGATCCTGTTGTACAAATACAATTCGTTAACGATTTAAATGTAGGCGATGTTATTAAGGTAAAAACTGATACTAAAACAATAAAAAATCAAAACGGATATTATGAATTTCCCTACAACTTGGAACGCAATCCATTAAATGATGACATTGTGCAATTTACTTTAGGCGAAGTAATTGATCATGTAGATAGTATGTTAGAAGATTTACCAAACTTTACTGGTAAGTTCTTAGGTGCAAATAATCTACGTGACCTTGGAGATTTGGATCAATTCGGCAAACGCTTTGTGAAGCATAGTGGCCCAATTAATCTTCCTTTATATCATATAACAAACAAAGAATATAATATTATCAAAGCATTGAAATATGCTAAAAATGAATATGCACGTTTTAAAAGAACCTTTATCGATACTGCTACAAATTTAGGCTATGACGGAGCAACAAAAACTCATGTAGATTTAATATTAGCTGAATTAAACAAAGATAAAATAAAATCACAACCGTTTTATTTCTCTGATATGATACCTTATGGTTCTTTTAACAGGATTGAATATGCGGTATTAGATCGTAGAACACTAGACTACCCGTTAACTGAAACTTTTACACTAAAAGATTTAACCCCAAAAGGTTTATTAGTTTATCTTAATGGTACTCAAATAACATATAACAAAGATTATAACTTTGATAATGCTGGCTACATAACTATTGATGCAGGACAGTTAGAAAATGATATTATTGAAATTTATGAATATGAGTCATCTGATGGGTCATTTATTTCACCAACACCTACTAAGTTAGGTTTATATCCTAAGTATAATCCAATGTTAACAATTGATGATACTGTACAGCCCACAGTACCTGTTGATGATTCTACCGGACCATTTAAAGTTTATGGACAAATTGAAACTAGTACTAAGTCTATTTTAGGCATTGATCAAGGACTTGTAGGTTGGACATATCCGTTATATACGTCTAGGGCGGCTGCAAAAGAAGCATCTACAGATTCTACTGCTAAGACTATAACATTTGAAGGATTGAATAAATTATTTTATATTCCTAATACAAATGATACAGCAGTAATAGCTGGCAATGACGATGTTGAAGTAACTGAATACTATTACGGAGTTGCATTTATTATAGGGCACGATGGTAGTCGTATAAAGGCATATAAAGATTTTAGAGATAATTTATTAATCGAATTAGAAAAACGCATTTTCAACAATATTAAAGTTGACTATTCTAATTCAAGACTAGATATAGATCAGTTTATTGGCGGCGAATTCAAAACGACTGATTTTACAAAACAAGAAATAGATAAAACATTACTACCAGATTTTCAACAATGGATACAATCAAATCTAAATAATCAAAATTATACTAATAACACGTTTTATAATAGGAATAACGATTGGACTTTTAATTATGCAGATACACTATCTCCAAACGGAAATATAAATCCCGGATTTTGGAGAGGGGTTTATCAACATGCATATGATACAGATCGTCCGCATAGTCATCCTTGGGAAATACAGGGATTTAGATTAAAGCCAACTTGGTGGAACACAGTGTATGGACCTTCTCCGTATACTAGTGATAATTTAGTACTTTGGAAAAATATTGAAGAAGGAAAAATTGCAGATCCTTCTAATGTTACATTTGATCTAAATTATGCTAGGCCAGGCATAACTACACATTTGCCAGTTGATTCACAAGGAAAATTAGTATCTCCATTAGCATCAGGATACGCAAATGATTTTATATTAAATCGTGCAACAAGAAATTTTAAATTTGGTGATTTTGCACCTATCGAAAATGCATGGCGCAATAGTTCAGAATATCCCTTTGCTGTTATGATAGCAATGTTAGTAAACCAGCCAGCCAAAACCATGGGTCTTGGGTTTGATGTATCGAGAATAAAAACAAATTTAAGCGGGCAATGGACATATACAGAAACTAACAAACAGATAGTTTTAAAAGATCTTGTATTACCTAATACTACTAGTTCCACTACACGAGTTATGACATCTGGATTTGTAAACTACATTTACAATTTAGTTGCTAGTGATGTGTTAACAGTTTACAATGACTATAAAACTAATTTGAAAAATTTAACAAATCAAATTGGTATCAAAATTTCAGGATTTACGAGCAAAGAAAACTTTAATTTAATTTTAGACAGCAGATCTCCAACACAATCTCTTTCCCGTGACGGCATATTTGTGCCACAGGAAAATTACAAAGTATTTTTGAATACTAGTAGTCCAAAGACATTGTTAACATACAGTGGTATATTAGTAGAAAAAGTTACAAACGGGTATGTACTCAGTGGATATAGTTTGCAACAACCTTATTTTGAATATTACAAAACAATTAATGGCGCTGCCTTTATAGAAGTTACTGTAGGCGGAAAAAGCGAAAAGGCTTCGTTGTATGCTAACAACACCCAATATTACACTGGCGAGATAATATCTGCTACTAATAGTTTCTTTAAGGTTACAAATGATTTTAAGTCTACTGCCGGTGAAGAAGGCCAAAAACTATTTGATAATAACACAGTAAAACTTCCAAAATTACCAACTACCGGCGGCAGAACAGCAAAATTTAAAAAGAATTTTGCAACAGAAGTTTCAATATTACAATACGGAGCAAGATTTAATACAGTACAAGAAACTGTTGACTTTATATTAGGATACGCACAAAGACAAACAGATTTAGGATTTGAATTTAATAAATTTGACAAAGAAGCTAATGTTGTTGAAGATTGGAGGCAGTCAGCTAAAGAGTTTATGTATTGGACTACACAGGGTTGGGCTCCTGGCGCATTACTAGCAATAAGTCCATCAGCTAATCAGTTGCGAGCTAAACTAGATTATGGCATAATTGATAGTCTAACAGATGAGTTTTATGGGTATAGTTTACTCAAAGCATCTGGAGACTTTTTGGACTCGTCCTTTAGTAGTTTAATAAGAGACAAAAACTCATTTGGTATTTCAATACAAGGTACTGATGACGGGTTATATCATGCGTCATTGCCAGTAATACAAAAAGAACATGTTGTATTACTTGATAATAAAACAATATTCAACGATTTAATATATAATCCAAGTACTGGTTATAGACAAGAAAGAATCCGTGTTAACGGATATAGATCAGATAACTGGAACGGCGGATTAAACATTCCTGGATTTGTTTATGATGATGCAACTTATGGCGACTGGGTACAATGGAAAGATTATAGAATTGGAGATCTTGTAAAATATAAACAGTACTACTACGTAGCACTACGAAATGTTATTGGTACTGAAACATTTAATTCTAACTTTTGGTATAAATTAAATGAAAAACCAGAGTCAGAATTAGTACCAAACTTTGATTATAAAATCAACCAATTTGCAGATTTTTATGATTTAGATACTGATAATTTTGATAGCGAACAACAACGAATGGCTCAGCATTTAATTGGTTTTCAAAAACGACAATATCTTGCTAATATTATTAATGACGATGTAAGTCAGTATAAATTTTATAGAGGTGCAATAGCAGACAAAGGCACAATGAACGTGTTTACTAAACTGTTTAGTGCATTGGGTAATACAACAGATACATTAGAATTGTACGAAGAATGGGCAATACAGTCTGGTAGATTTGGCGCTATTGAAGATATTCAACAAATTGAATTCCAACTTGATGATAAAAAAATGCAAGAATCTCCACAGGCATTTGAGCTTGTTAACACATTGCCTAGCAGTAACCTAAACAATATATATAGGATATTGCCAAACGAAGTGTATAGTAAACCTGTAGATTATGCAAGCGAACCATTTCCAATTAAAGTATTAAGTGAAGAATTTGTTAAAACAGCTGGTTATGTAAGCGAAGAAGATGTTGATTTTGTTGCAGGAGATGTTACTACACTATACAATGTAAATATAAATCAAATTGGATTAGGTCAAACAATATGGGTTACAAACACAGTTAATAACTCCTGGGGAGTTGCACAACTAAGATCAAAGAACGTACATATAACAGAGTTAAGTAAAGTAATTACGATTACTAATAAGACACCAGCAGCTAATTTTACATTTTTAGAAGTTACTACTGATAAATGGATAGACGATATTTACGAGGTAGATAATTATATTGGATTTAAGGCTGCCGGTGAGCATGGGTTACTGGGATTATACAGAATTAGAGAAAGAAGCTTTAACAAAATTGTAGTCGAAACCCCACTTAACAACGATATTACAGCATTTTCTGGAGAAGGCCCTTATCTTATAGTTAATCTTAGTAACAGCAGGGTTGCTTCAGTTCCAGAGATTAGCGAAAAAATTGGACAAGATATAGTTAAAAATCAAAAAGTGTGGGTTGACAAGTACCAAGATGATTGGGCAGTACTACAAAATAATCCAGTTTATAGTATGCAAGAAACTTTAGAAAATCCTGCAGACTATGATAGTACTGATCAAGGATTTACTGATAGTATTGCTGTAACTAAAAATAATAATAATTTGTTTATCTCAGCACCAGGTGCCGGCAACGGAGAAATATCTGTTTATAAAAGATCAAGAGATGTAGCAAATTTAAATTTTGCACAAAAAATAACTATTGACGAAACGCAAATGTTCACACCAACTAATAGCGACTTTGGTAAAAGTATTGATGTTTCACCAGACGGAGAATACTTGGCAGTTGGTATTCCAAAAGCCAGTAATGTTAAAACTAAGTTAGCATATAAAACTAATGGAGATGGAGAATTAACATTTGATTATCAAACAGATGCTACATACGTTAAAGGAGATATAGTACGTTACCGAGAAAGTTTATGGAAAGCTAATAGAGAAATTTTACCACAAATTGGCGCCCAACCGTTTTCAACATTTGATTCTTACACTAATTTAGCAAATGCTGCTGATGCTGACAGTACTACACTAAATTTACTAGTTGCAGGTAATCCCGGATTACCAAATTATCCTAATACAGATCATATGTTAATACGTGCTCCAAAAGACATGTACTTAGGTACTGCAATTGGTGATAATATTAATCTATTTTGGAATCAACGTAGCTTCACATACCCTACAACAGATAATTATATCCCGTTTGACGGAGAAATACCAGAACTTAGTATAGGATTTATTACAGCAGAACATGCTATTTTAGAAAAAATTGATCATATTATGTATGTTGATACATTTGTGACATTGCCCGCAGTTGGACAAAGAATAACTACAGATACAGGTAGTGCTGAAGTAGATTACGTTGCATTTAAATCCGACAGTGCAGTAATATACCTTAAAAATTCAAATGGTATTTTTGATATTGGTGGCGAATTATACATTAATGATACAGACTTTGTAGGATTTTATACTGAAGAAGATACATATTCTATATCATCATCAGTTGCAGGCTATTGGAAAATTGCAACTCCGCCATATAACAATAATTCTCGGTATTACGATGTAGGTAGAGGATTAGTGTATGCTGATATTAAGAAACAAAATTCTGTACGTGACACTAATTTATATTATAATGTACAAGCTACAGTGGGCGATATTGGTGTATATGTAACAAATAAAAATAGAGTAAGTTTTCTAAGTCACTTATCATATAGAGGAGATCCGTCACCGGCAGATGCACAAGACGGTGTTGAAGCAGATCAGCCTAGTAACAAATGGGTAGTAAGAGTTGGTAAACAATATTCCGATAGTCTTAGTATTGGAGCAACACCTAATTTTGATCTATATCAACTTGACAATAGGGTAATTGACGTTGAAGGCGCAGGACTATCTTACGATATTTTAAATAAACAGCATACTATTATTGATATATGGGACGGTTATATTGACATGGCCCTTAGTGAATTTGATTTTAATGGGTTTGCCTTCCAACCGCAAGTTGGTGATGTAATTGAAGATGTACAAGTGCCTGCAGACGGCCAAGGCGGATTGGCTTTAACAACTATTAGTACAAGTACTGCACAAGTTGTTTTTGTACAACGTAACTTTAACAACGTCCGAGTATATGTAAAAGTGTTAACTGGAGATTTTGTTGAACAGTCTAACATTGGCAAATATGATATTAGAAGAAAAGCAAATACACTTCTTCGAGGACAAACAGATTCAGATCGCGTTATTGCTACAATAGATGATACAAACAATAATATTGTATTACAAACTAGTTTAGTTGGAAAATTACTAGTATTTGAACATACTAGTAATTTTGATATAGTTGAAAATCCTGAAATTATTGATGAAGAATATGCATTTTTTACTGAAATATTTGAATCAGGAATTGAACGAGCAGCAAATTCTCCTTATAGCTTAAACAAGGATTATACACAAGTTTATAATATTCCTGCGCTGGATCAAGGAACTACTAACAGTTTAACAAACGAAGGCGCTGTTGCAATTTATAGAAGATTAAATAACGGAGGATATAGATTTCAAAATCTATTCGTATCTGAACATAGAAAAAACAATAAACAATTTGGTAACAAAGTCAGACTAGTCCAATCAGGCAATTATTATACGTTGTTAGTAGGCAGTAAAAGTCAAAGCGGCAATCCCGGGTCAATTGAAATATTTAGACACGGTGTGTCACCGCAAGAGTCATTTGCCGGAGTTTATAGAAGGCAAGTATATAGTAAAGGTGATATTATCCTTTATAAAGATGACTTTTATATTGCAATAAAAGATGTACCAGAAACAATGAATGATGTATTAAATTCTATATACTGGAACAAAATTAGCTGGCGCTACGGAAAAGATACTGAGTTCATGGGAGAATTTGATAATACAGATTCTTACAGAACAGGTAATGTTGTTTCCTATAATAGTAATTTGTGGAAAGCAGTAACTAATATTGATATTGGAGCAAATAATCCTTCAGATACAAATAACTCTTGGATATTAGTAAGTACTAAAATTGATTACTTGGGCTATCTGCCAAATATTACAGCAAACAATTTTTATGGCGAAGAAACATTTAATCCACAAGAAGAATTATTAGAATTTAGTGAAAACTTTGACGTAAGTGACGATTCAAATGTATTAGTAGTAACAGCAAAAGTAAATGGACAAGATAGTACTACAAATGCTAGAATAGTTGTTTATAGAGAAGTTGATAACAAGTATGTAGTTTCACAAGTTATTTCAGCACCAAATACAAACATTGAAAATAACGGAATTGTGTTTAATGATGAAGCTTGGGCAAAAGCTGTGTCGTTAAGTCCAGACGGAACCCAACTAGCAATTGGCTCTCCGTTAAATGATAATGCTAAAACTAACCAAGGTGAAGTTTATATTTGGACACAAAACAATGCTGGCGTATTTGAGATGACACAAACACTTACTCCGCCTAGTAACGAGGAAAGTGAAAAGTTTGGATTTAGTATAGATTTTGGACAAGACGATTTACTTATTTCAAGTCTAAATGGCGATCAAAAAATCCCAACTTCGTTTGATATAACAAATAATGTTCCAACTACATTTGATAAAAACTTTACTAGTTTTAGAAATACAAAACTGGATAAAGGTATAGTTTATGTTTACGAAAATATTAACAACACATTAGTATATGGTGAACAATTTGTATATCCACTAACTCAAACTATGTTCGGAGAAAATGTATATTCAGTAGGCAATCATGCATATATTGGCGTTCCTCAGCAATATGTTGACGGACGTGATCATCGAGGAATATTAATTGATTATAGAAAACCTCCTAATACAAAATCTTGGAATGTAATAAGTCAAGGTAGTACGCCGACAAATGTTAAACAATTTGCAGGAGCATTTATATATAATAAGCGTTCAAATAGAATTATTTCTTATATAGACTATATTGATCCTATACAAGGTAAAATTGCTGGACCAGCAGATCAAGAAATTTCATATAAATTACCTACAGATCCTGCATTATATAATACAGGATTAACAAGCGATCCACTTGTTGATGCAGATTTAGGTTGGACAAACAAACACATTGGAAAAGTTTGGTGGGATTTAAGTAAAGCTAAATTTGTTAATCCTTATCAAGGTACAACTACTTTTCAAAAAAATAACTGGAATAAACTAACGCCCGGTGCAACAATACTTATTTGTGAATGGGTTGAATCAGTATATTTGCCAGACACTTGGGACCAGTTATCCGGTACTCCAGAAGGATACACTAATGGTGTAAGTGGTACTTCGTTATATGGTAACACTAGGTATTCAACAAAAATTGTATATGACGAAACAAGTAAAACATTTGGCAGATTATATTATTTCTGGGTTACTAACAAAAGAACTGTTCCAAATGGCAGAAATATTAATACTATTGGTATTGCCGAGTTAATTGCTAATCCTAGAACCAATGGATATAAATTTATAAGTTTCTTAGGAAAAGATAAATTTGTTCTTAATAATTGTGATGATTTAATCAACGGTACTGATAGTGTACTTCAAATTAAATATCATACTACTGATAAACCTACCCAAAACTATCATAATCAATATAAGTTGTTTGCTGACGGCTCACCTGATAGTGTTCCAGAGCAAGATTTAGAACGTAAGTGGTTTGATAGTTTGATTGGTTTTGATATAGCAGAAAGAGCAATACCAGATCCTAATATTCCATTAAGTATGCGATACGGTATACAATCAAGACCGCGTCAGAGTATGTTTGTTAATAGAATAGAAGCATTAAAACAAACTATTGAACGAATTAATTTAGTGTTAAAACAAAACTTAATTACTGACGAATATAATCTAACAAACTTGTTAAAGAAAGATGACATACCTACATCTGTTTCACAGCTATGGGATCTAAGTGTTGATAGCATAGATGAATTAGAGTATATTAGTACTAACAAAATACTTAATGCACAATTAACACCGATTATTGTTAACGGTAGACTTGCAAGAGTTAGAATAGATAATCCGGGTCGTGGATATAAGTCTGCACCAAAAGTTGTAATTAACGGCACAGGCAAAGATGCAATTATTGACGTTACAATTAATAATTTAGGGCAAGTTACTGAAGCACAAGTAATTGATGATGGATCTGAATATAATGATCAAACAACAATTAATGTTAGACCATTTACTGTACTAGTAACTTCAGATATTGAAATTAATGGCAAATGGGCTCTGTATTCTTTTAATAACACAACTAATACATGGTATAGAAAAGCCCTACAAAGTTATGATACAACAGCTTACTGGGAGTATATTGACTGGTATGCAGACGGATTTAATCAATTTACTCCAATTACAACTAGCATTGAAGGATCGTATCAACTATTTCCATTAGAAGTAAACATTAATGATGTTGTTAAAATTAATAATGTTGGATCAGGCGGTTGGTTATTATTAAGAAAAGTTGCCGATGAAGATACAGAAGACTATACGGTTAATTATGAAACTATAGGTAGACAAAACGGTACAATACAGTTTAAAGAAAACTTGTATAACTATAATCTAAACTCTGTTGGATTTGACAATAGACGATTTGATAATACTTTTTATGATATTAATCCCTCTACAGAAATAAGAAATATTTTAGAAGCTATTAGAGATAATATTTTTATAGGTAGCTTAAAAGTTGAATATAACCAGTTGTTTATGTCAACAATAAGATATGTATTGGCTGAACAATCTAATGCAGATTGGTTGTTTAAAACTAGTTTTGTAAAAGCCAAACATATTAAAGGAACACTTAATCAAAATGACATAACGTTTAACAACGATAACTTACAAAGTTATCAAGATTTTGTAGAAGAATTTAAACCATATAAAACTAAACTAAGAGAATTTGTAAGTAATTACGATGTACTTGATAATACTAGTTCGTTAACAACAGATTTTGATTTAAGTCCGGCATATAGCACTGAAACAAAGCGTATTGAATCAAGTGTTGCAAGAATACAAGATGGTGTTATCGTTGAACAAAATCTTGATACAGATATTAATCCACGTCAAAATTGGAAGAATAATATTGGACAACAAATTGTTGAAATTAAAATTGGTGACGGAGGCAGTGGCTGGACATTTGAACCAATTGTTAAAATACAAGGCGGCGGCGGAACAGGTGCTGAAGCAAAAGCATATCTTGGCTACGGAAAAATAACACATATTAAAGTTACTGAACCCGGTAGCGGATATACAAGTGCGCCTACTGTTATAATTGAAGGCTCACAGACTGATAATAGTACTCCTGCAAAAGTAACAGCAGTATTAGGTGGTGGACTAGTAAGGTCAACTAAAGTAGCAATGAAGTTTGATAGAAATGCTGGATCTTATACTTTTGACACACTTGACGAAACAGAAACGTTTACAGGTACAGGAGCTAGAGTAAGGTATGATCTAGGCTGGCCTATGGACCTTGATATAAAGAAGGTTGAAGTTTACATAGACAATGTACTACAGTTACGTAGTAAATATACCTTTACTAATATTGAAGATACAACTAAAACATATGACAGAGAAAGAGGTAGAATTACATTTACTAAACCGCCTGCATTGAATGCGGCAATTCAAGTCAAATATAAAAAGCCTATAAGTTTATTAAGTGCTGAAGATAGAATTAAATTTGCATATCAGCCAGGTGCAAATATGTTTGGTAAAGAGTTGTCGCAGTTATTAGACGGAATTGACTATGGCGGAGTAGAAATACGTAGTTTTGATTTTTCCGGACCATCAGGTTGGGATACACAAGGCTGGTATACTGATAATTGGGATGTATTTGAAAATACTTTTGAAGATGAAGTATTTACAGCAGACGGATCAACAATTGCAGTACAATTAAGTGCTCCTCTTGAAGCTAACGTTGTGTACAACTTGTACAAAAACGGTGTGAGAATTGACGCACCTGATTTTGTAGCAGGGACAGATGAAATTCCTGGAACATCGGCTACTAATGTAAACGCTATTACATCTAGTATTACCGGTGACGGCATAACAGATACAATTTTGGTACAAGATTTGGGTATAAGTCTATTAGACGGAGATGTATTTGTTGTAAGAAAATCGTCAAGTGATGGATCAATAGGTCTAGACCCAACAAGTTATGATACACAAATTAACGGCGGAGATTTAGTATATTCAACAGCCACTGGTTTAAATGCCGAAGATATTGTTGTAGACGGCGACGGATTTGTTACACCTACAACATCCAAAGGCCCAGAAGAATTAGTTCCAGGACAAGTAATAGATACTTTAGATATTAAAGTTTATACTAGAGATAGTGACGGACAAGGTCAAATCTTTAGCCAAAGCTATATTATGGATAGCACATTAACTTATAGTCTTGGTGTACTGCCAAGCACAAGTGATGCAGTATTTGTAAAATTAAACAACCAATTATTGCCAAACACAGATTATACAGTTAATTGGACAGATAAAACTATTACGTTTGCTAGTGCAACAGTAGGTGCTGAACTTAATATAATAGCAGTAGCACAAGGAATACAAAGCATATTAGATTTTGGAACGTTAATTACTGACGGAACGTCAGAAGAATACACACTTCCTGTCAAATATGTAGAAGGAATGCAAGTTTCTGTTACAGTTGACGGTACTCCTAAAACTGTAGATGTTTTAGAAACAGAAACAGTAGGATTATTTGCAGCTATTAGATTTGATGAAGTACAAGATGCAAATAAAACTATCCACTTTACAGCATTTGGTAATTCAGATACTGTAAATTATAGTCAAATTACTAAAGATACATTTACCGGTGACGGCACGTTAGCTGATTTTGAATTACTACAATCTCCGTTTTACTCAATTCCAACAGAACACAACTTAATTGTAAAAGTAAATAATACAATTTTAAAAGCAGGATACAATGTTGAATTTGTAATTCCGCAAACAGGACAAAAAGAATTTGCTGTTGAAACATTCCAACATCCTTCGGGAAGCCTCGAAGTGAACGATATTAAAGTTTTCTTAAATGGCGTTGAAAAAACAACTCCAATTGACTGGAGATTTGAAATTTCAAATAGTAGTATTATATTAGCAGATGATGTAGGTACTCCTGGCGATGTTGTTGATGTATTTGTAATCACCGACGGTGATTATAGAGTATCAGGTAAAACAGTTACATTTGACACACCTCCTGCATTAAATGATACTATTGAAATATACCAATTTTCAAATCATAACTTGTTAGACATTGATAGAATTAACTATGATGTTGTATCTAGAAAACTAATGTCTCCAGATGAATTAGATTATGTAAATTACATTAGATTAACAACTGGTGAAATTAGTTTACGTTCGCCTGCTCCTGATGCACAGTATGTTTGGGTATCTGTAAACAACGAATTGTTAACACCTAGTGTTGATTACTATGTTACTAATGACGGAATGAAAGTAAGATTAATTAGACAACCATCAACAAATGATAAAATTGATGTAATACATTTTACTGCTCCTGTAAGTAGAACTAAGTTTGCATTTAGACAATTTAAAGATATGTTAAATAGAACACACTTTAAACGTTTAGATAAATCAGCAACTACATTAGCAAATAATTTAAATTACCATGATTTAAGGATTGAAGTAGAAGATGCAAGTAATTTATCTGAGCCAAATAAAGGACAAAATTTGCCAGGTATTATCTTTATTGACGGCGAACGTATTGAATATTTTGTAAAAGAAAATAATACATTGCGTCAACTACGAAGAGGAACACTCGGTACAGGAGTTAAAAATGTACACACTGCTGGATCAAAAGTGTTTGATCAAAATATAGCTAAAACAGTTCCTTATGCAGATGCTACAATGACACATACGTTTAGGGAAGAAGTTGACGGTGTGCAAACAACGTTTGCTATACCATTTACAGTTGATTCAGTTAACGAAGTTGAAGTATTTGTTGGCGGAATTAGACAAAGAAAAAATACATTGGATGTGTTTGATCCAACAATAGCACTTGATAGTCCGGAAGGCAATGTTACACATGCTGCTGAATTTACTGTTAATGCTAATGCTCTAGTACTTTCTACAGCACCAGCAGACGGAATATCAGTAACAGTAACTAAAAAACAAGGAAGAAGCTGGACAGAAAACGGTATATCCCTAGGAGATACAGAAAATTCAATTGCTAGATTCTTACGTGCCGGAACAACAGAGCTACCTGAATAAATACAGTATAGGAAAAATAAATGAGCGATAACATGAAAGATACAAACGGAGTAGTAGTGCAAGGTCATATCAAGATATATGATCCGGAAACTAACAAAGTTTACATTGACAAGCGCAATGCAATTCACTATGAAAACATGAGTATTGCACTTGCAGAAAGTCTAGCTAACGCCGGCGAAGGATTTATTAATAAATTAAGCCTTGGCAACGGTGGAACTAGTGTTGACCCTACTGGAGTAATTACGTACCTAACACCAAACAGTACAGGTACAAATGCAGGATTGTATAACGAAACATATTCAAAAGTTGTAGACGACAGAAGCGTTAACAACACAGATCCTGCTAGAAATAAATTAGAAACTAGACACGTTGCTGGTACAAACTATACTGATATTATTGTAACTTGTTTACTTGATTACGGTGAACCAAACGGCCAAGATGCTTTTGATACTGCGGCGTCAACTGATAGTCCGTACGTATTTGATGAATTAGGATTGCGCAGTTATAGCGCATCCGGCGAAGGAAGATTAATAACACATGTAATTTTCCATCCAGTACAAAAGAGTTTGAATAGATTAGTTCAAATTGATTATACTGTTCGCATACAGAGCTTGGCAGGGTAAGGGAGTATATAGATGCCATATACAGTAAATTACACTGACACAATTAATAAAGGATCAATTGTTGTTGAGGATAATACATTAAACGACGAAACTAGTTTGATGCTACCTGGACGCAATACAACAGCGTACGGACAAGCAATCGCAGAAGACTTATTACATTTACTAGAAAATTTTGCAAGTCCTAATGCTCCTGAAAGACCAGTAGAAGGTCAACTTTGGTATGATACTACACAAAATGTTGATCAACTAAAAGTTTATGACGGAACTAATTGGGTAGCTAGTGGCGGACTAAAAAAGGCAAGTGCAGAACCGGCAGTAGTAAATTCAAATGCAGGCGACTTATGGGTAAACACAGAAAGTCAGCAGCTATATTTGTTTACAGGTAGTACTTGGGTATTAGTTGGTCCAGACTTTAGTGACGGATTATTAACAGGTGCGGCTGCACAATCTATTGTTGGCACTAACGACATTACTTACAGTGTACTATCAATTAAAGTAAAAGATAAACCAGTTGCTATTGTTAGTAGTCAAGCATTTACTCCTAAGACATCTATTGCAGGATACAGACAGGGAATACAAGCAGGTATTAATCTTGCTGACGAAGCTATTGTAGGAACAGAAACGCTAAAGTTCCGAGGTATTTCTGAAAAAGCAGAAAACTTAATTGTCGGCGGCGACATAATTCCTGCAACCAATTTTTTAAGAGGAAATGCAGCAAGTAGCACAGATTTTCAACTAAGTGTTAAAAGCAATGATGGTATAAAAATTGGTACCGGCGGACAAGTTGCACTAGGAATTGACGGCGAAACAGGAATTATACAACATAATACCAGCGGATCAAGTATTGATTTTAGACTACGTAGTGGTAATTTAACACCAACAGTAATGAGTATTAATAGTTCAGGTAATATTGGTATTAATACATCAGCTCCTGAAGAATCACTTGATGTCAAGGGCAATGTTAAAGTTGCTCCTAAAACAGGTGAAGCAGAAACTGGAGTAATAACAGTTGCTACCCCGATTGATTCAACGTCAATAGGCACAGGTAGTATTGTTACATCAGGCGGCATTGGTGTTGCTCTTAATGCATATATCGGCGGCGATGTTGATATAGGAGGCATATTACAAACAGGAAATATTGTACCAGATGCACCTAGTTCAAGAAATATTGGTACAGTCAACAACAAATACGACCAAGTATATGCTACTACATTCTTTGGAAATATACAAGGTAATGTAAGCGGCACAGTTAGCGGACGAGCAGGATCTGCAGACAGACTTGCTAGTGCTACAACATTTGCACTAAGTGGCGATGTTAATCCTACTAGTTTTGAATTTGACGGACAGACAGGTGGCAGCACAAAAACATTTGCGGTAAGTATTGCAAACAGTTTTATTAGCAATAAAGAAACAGTTTTTGAAGCTGAAAATGCCGACGAAATACTAATAAACAGAACTACTGGCGTTACAGGTGCATATAAAATATCTAAACGCAATTTCTTAAAAGATATTCCGTTAGTACCAGCAGGCGCAATTATGCCATATGGTGGAGAAGAAGCGCCCGCAGGTTGGTTATTATGTGACGGCACTGAAGTATTAAAGTCAGACTATAACCAATTGTGGTTAGCAATACAATATAATTTTAAAGATCCTTCATTGTTAACTAACAACGGTGTTAGTTCGTTTGCACTACCAGATTTTAGAGGTAGATTTCCATTAGGTCTTGATAATATGGGAGGTCCAAGTGCAAACAGAGTAACTGATATTGCTGCTGATGCTATTGGCGGAAACGCTGGTGCAGAATCTAAAATAATTAATACTGATAATCTACCAGAACATGAACATGACTTAGAAGGTGATTCGGGTACACAGTTTTATGGTGTACGTGTTGGCGCAGGCGAACCTGTAGACGACAATGCAATTGAACTTCCGGTAGCACCTGGACTAGGCGGAACACAAGGTATAGCATCAAGCGGAGGCATTAAAACTGACGCAACAGTTGGAAATGCAATTGATGTTATGAACCCGTTCTTAGCATTAAACTATATAATTTATACGGGGCAATAATAAATGAGCTATCAACTAAACAAAACAGACGGAACATTACTTACAGATTTAATTGACGGACAGATTGATACGAGTAGTACTAATCTTGTGTTAGTTGGTAGAAATTATAGCGGATATGGTGAGTATTTTAACGAAAACTTTATAAAATTATTAGAAAATTTTAGTAATACTGCTGCGCCTAGTAACCCACTAAAAGGACAAATTTGGTGGGATAGTGCAGAACAGAGATTAAAAGTTTATGACGGAACAGTATGGAAATCAAGTGGTGGCCCATTTGTAGATGATACTAGGCCACAAATGGTTGCAGGTGATCTATGGATTGATAACGAAAATAACCAAATGCATGCCTATGACGGGACTGATTTAATATTAGTTGGCCCGCAATATACAAAGAACCAGGGCACTAGTGGCTTCCAAATAAGTAGCATACTTGATACACAAAGTAGATCACGTACAGTTGCAAATCTATATGTAGGCGGCACACTATCAGCAGTAATTAGTAACATTCAATTTACACCAATCTATGCACAAAGGGTTTTAGGACTTGTCACAGCAGATAATCCAGACGGAATAATTTATCCAGGATTTAATTTAATAGATCCAGGTAATTTTAAATGGAGGGGAACAGCAGAATCTGCAAATGCTCTAGTTACATCTAGCGGACAAGTTAGAACAGCTGACTCGTTTTTGCCTTCTACTACTGACGGAGTTACAGTTGGTACATTAACCATACAAAACTCAGGTGGATTAACAATTGGACTTGGACAAAATCATGTGCAAAAAGTTGTTGGACCGAGATTTTATTTTGAAAACCAACTAACTGATCACGATATTAGTATGCGTGTAAAATCATCATCTCTCGGATCTGTTAGTGTTGACGCAATATACGTTGATGCAAGTACAGCTAGAGTAGGTATTTTTAACAGAACAGACGCAGGCGACTTTAGACTTCCTGAATATACTTTTGACATTGATGGTGATCTAAGAGTTACAGGTAATATGGTAATTGAAGGTGACACAACAAGTATTGATGTTGCTACATTACGGGTAGAAGATAAAAATATTGAAATTGCTAAAACAGCAGACGGAACAACACTAACAGGTGCAGAGGCCAACAATGCTGGCCTTGTATTAGACACAAGTGATGTAGGACAAAAATTATGGACAT